>JACCDP011546896.1_pt1 | contig 29733 bp, 25 predicted proteins | sample 7445841 | NCBI WGS metagenome assembly JACCDP01 (sample SAMN15323441, study PRJNA562643) | freshwater metagenome | isolation source: river surface water | place: USA:Blue River Watershed | collected 2017-08-17 | reverse complement strand
TTTCCTCAGCCAATTCCTTTAATTGATCCATTCTACGTGCCACAAGAATCACGTTATTGCCATTTGATGCGTGAATACGCGCTAATTCTTTTCCAATTCCACTCGATGCTCCAGTGATTAATCCTGCTTTCATATGTTGTTGTTTATCTTATTAAGTGAACGTAAAAGTGAGATAGTTTGTTCTCAGAAGAAATAAAAATTACGGTATATACGCCCTCCTTTAAATCCACACCTTGTTGATCCGTTCCGTTCCAGTCATTTTGATAATTAGTGCTCTTGTATACTACATTGCCCCAACGATTTAAAATGCTTAACTCAGAATTCGGTTTTAAGGCCTCAATTTCAAGGTAATCATTGGATAAATCACCATTTGGCGTAATTACATTTGGAAAAGTTAATTCATCATAAACCACCACATTATAGGTAATGGTGTCCTGACAACCTTGTGCATTGGTTACAGTGAGTTGAACGGGATAAACTCCTGCATTGAAACTTGAATCCCACGGGGATTGATTGTATATCACACCGTTAATATTCCATTGTTCAATGGTATAATTTGTTGAGCTGTTGGTAAACGTTATAAGCTCGCCCACATCCGGATCACTTGGTGAAAACGTGAAATCTGCATTCGGATAAGTTGGATTAATTAATGCGTAAAGCGTTGATGTATCAGTGCATCCATTGGCATCCGTCACGGTGAGGATGTAGTTTCCTGCGGTAAAATTTTGTAAATTCAATGAATTGATATTACCAGGTTGCCATGAATATGTGTAGTTATTAGTTCCGCCTGTAACACTTAAGCCGGTGATGCTACCGTCTACTAAACAGGTTGGGTTTAATAGGTTAACCTGACTTTCATCTAGAACAACAGGATTCAATTGAGGAACAACCACCGTGAGGGTAGAACTGCAGTTGTTTGCATCTGTTATGGTTAGCACGTAGGTTCCAGCCGTAAGGTTTGTATTATTCGCTGTAGTTACTGAATTATTCCAATTGTATTGAATCCCATTACCATTACTGGTAATTCCTGAGATTGAACCTGCTTCACCCGCGCAACCAACCGGCGTAATTAGCAACTGCGTTGTATCAATGGAAGGACCTCCAGTGGAACTAATTGTGATTCCAGTAATGCTGTCCATACACCCTTCGTTATCCGTAACTACTAATGAATAAGAACCTGGTGCTAAGCCATTCGGGATATTTAGGGTAGTTTGCTGGTTCGACCAAAGGTAACTTAAAGGGGCTGTGCCACCACTTACTGTTATACCAGAAATACCTCCATTGTTTTGTCCGCAAAGTTCATTGAGTACTTGAATTGAACTTGTATCAATAACAGGTGGGGTAGAAGCCTGAATGGTAAGTGGGCCTAATGTATCCGTACAGTTATTTTGATCAGTTACTACAAGGGTATATTGTCCTGCCGCTACATTACTAAGATTGACCGAGTTGCTGTTGCCAGGTGTCCATTGGTATTGTATTCCTGCACCAGTAGCTGTAATCCCACTAATTCCTCCATCGCCTTGTCCACAATGTTCTATTGCATATACAGCTTGACTGCTATCAATGCTTGGACCTTGAGTGAATGGTACAGTTAAAGGACTACTCGTTGCGGTACATCCGTTAGCATCAGTTACCGTAAGGGTATAAGATCCACTGGCCAAGCCGATTGGGTTTAGTGCGTTACCTCCGTTATTACTCCATGAATAGGTTAAATTGGTTCCCGTTGTAGTTATTCCCGTAATGGAACCCAACGTACCGTTGCAGGATTGTGGTGTAATTAATGCAGCGGTTGTATTTACAGTTGGTCCGCTTGTCCCGGTAATTGTAAACGGAGAAGACGTGGTAGAACAGCCTGCCGCGTCTGAAACAGTGAGTGTATAGGTGCCAGCAGGAGCATTGGTTAGATTTAGGGTATTTCCTCCGTTGTTCGACCATGAATAGGAATAGGGTTGAGCACCGCCATTTACAGTCAATCCTGTAATTGAACCGGGTGTTAAGCACGTGGCGTTCGTTATGGTAGGAATGCCGCTAATTAAAGGAGCCGAGCCAATAACTACGGTTACCGGTTTTCTAAATGAACCCGGGCAAATTCCAATGTAGTAGGTAGTGGTGGTGTTTAAGCTTGGGGTAGTGTATGAATTTCCTGTAGCTACAACCGTATTACCAAACGGGGTGGTATACCATGTTAAATTACCAGCGGGAGGATTGCCGATAGTAGAAGCACTTAAGGTAACACTGCCATTACCACAAATGGTATCGTTTGCCGCTATGATATCGTAAAATGAGGCATTGGTGTTTGTTAGTCCAGCGGCACCTCCAGTGGCGCCATTTGGCGGGAAATTTGGTACAAATGTTGAATTCGTAACGCCTGATGCTCCGCCATTTACTTGTTGAATGGGTGTACCCGATGAAATAGAGATGTATCCGCCGCCACCGCCACCGCCAGGTCCATCTGCTTCCATGGTTGGAGAAGAGGCAAATGCGCCAAAAGAAATTACTTGATTCCCTCCATTTCCTCCATTGGCTTGAAGTGTCAATGTATTTGGAATAGCTGTTGCGTTTGATATATAAATTGATCCGCCTCCGCCTGCACCGCCCGCGCCATCATTTCCGAATTTCTGCGTTGAGGCTTGAACTGCTGTCTGACCGTTCGGATTAGCGTTTACGCCATTTGCGCCATTTGCTTCAATAGTCCCGCTTCCAGAAATTGTTCCGTAAACTTTGATGTAGGCAATACCGCCACCTCGACCACCATTACCTCCTTGGGCGTTGTTTTGATCTCCTGCGCCACCACCTCCGCCTGCGAAAATTCGCGTATTGTCTTGTGTGAGTGGATGTCCACCAAGCCCACCTTCCTTTCGGCGATAATCACCACCCCAAGTGGTGTTGTTCGGGCCAACCGTATTTTCATTTTGATTCACCGTAGCGCCTGAATATCCGCCTCTTCCACCACCTGGACTAATCGAACCACCCATTACTGCTGCTTCGAGGTTCCAGTTAACATTGTATAAGGGATTAGGAACTCCTTTTCCAGTATAGGTTTGCGCTGTGTTACCTACATTGCATCCTCCACCGCCGCCAGCATTGTGGTTATTTCCGCCGCCACCGCCATTGGCTGGTGCACTTTTGCAATATCTGGAATAAATGGCATCATATTCTGTATAAAATCCTGCAACACTTTCGCCTTTTTCCGCACCTTGCGTAGCCACATGCGACGAACAAAAACCAATATCGTTAACATTGCCGGGAGGACTACCAAGCGTTTGATCCTCGGTTACCCCGCCTCTGAATCCATAGGCACTTGCTGAAATTTTAGCATTGGCATTAATTAATAAATTACCATTCACCTCTACGGCAACCACGCCTCCCGTTGAACCATTCCATAAACTCGGAACTATTGACGTATTTGAATTCAAGGTAAGGTTTGCAAATCTCGGAATTCGAACGATTTGAACATGTCCTGCGCTTGTGTAGCTGTTCGTTAACGGACACATCAAACTGATGGTGTTGGCTCCAGAAATAGATTTCACTTCAGCCAATTCGAATTTTCCCGCATTGTTATAGTTGGTGATTTCTCCCCACAACGGAATGTACTGATTCCAATCATTTATATGTCCTTGAGGTGTCGTATATGGACCCCAGAATTGGCCACCTGAATTTACGAATTCGCTGGCTGGATAGGTATCCACATTTAAATTGACCCCTTGCATCTGAATGATCATTATTAAATCTCCGGGAGTTAATACCCCTTGGAAAAAACCTCCAACCATGGTGTTTGATGCAACAGTTATTAAGGATTGTCCAGCGGTGGCATTGGCATTAAGTACGGTATAACTATTAACTAAAGCATTCAAGGATGTTACGGTATACGAACCATCTTTTGCTCGTTGACCAAGGGATTGAAATGCAATAAAAATAAGAAGTAGGGGGAATAGGAGTGGTTTCATAGAATTAAGCGAGAAAGAGACGTTGCGGGCATAACATTAGTTGTATCTATTCATGTGGAAATTTTAAATCGAGGTTGGTTAATCCATGCTCACAAAAATAATAACCAATTTCTTTCTTTTTTTCAAACATCTTGCGACTTTGAGTGATGTCTTCTTCACGTTCAGGTCGTTCATGAAATAAATGATATTGAATCGCTTTCCAACGTAAATTAGCGGAACGCATCCCCATCAATGAGGCACGGTGTTCAATGTCCGTATCTTCACCATATCCCGGGAGAATATAGTCCATGTCAAACCCATTTAGGGCAATTAGGTCCTGCTTATGCCAACCCATATTGCATCCAAGGAGCCGTGCTGGCTTGTTAATTTGAAGAGGAGTTCTAGGGAAATATATTCCTTCTTCCACGCGCTTTGTTTTATTAGCCAAAAGGCGCAATAAGTTGATTGAATTAATTCCTTCATTGCGAATTCGTTCAGAACTTACAGCATCTAAATCCAATCTACGTCCGGCGGTGTATGTACCTATGTTAATGTACGCTTGATGAGCCGCAATAAACGCCGGGTGTAAAATACAATCACCATCGATAAACACTAACTTATCACATGTTGCAAGAAGGATTGCTTTGTTCAAAATTCGATTCTTATTAAAACCTGTATCCTCCTGATTAATGTATGTGATATTCAGTTTTGACTTAAATCGATCCATAGTATCATGAATCAAGTCGTCTATTGCATCGTGAGCAATTATGAGCTGTTTTGGAACATGAGATTGCTTACACACAGAATCCAATACAAGTTCAAGTGCATTATAATCTTTGTAAACGGTAATAATCAGTGTGGTAGGCATTCCCTCAAAAATAAGCAATTAACCCATGAGTTGAAATACAATGTCAGCCACTGCTGGACATATATGTGCATTTTTATCCGTGATATCGAGCACTTGGTGCATGTATTTCCTGTTGGTGTGTGGGTATTCACGGCATGCGAGTGGACGATGCTCATAAATACTACACTCATTATCCGCTCCAAGAAATGCACAAGGGCTCTTTTGAAGTACATAATCAGAATCTTCATCCATACGCAAGTAATCGCTAATGAATTTAGATTCCTTAATGCGAAGATGTTTCGCAATTCTTCGAATATCTGTATCTCGAAAAATAGGGGAGGTCGTCTTGCAACAATTAGCACATTGTAGGCAATCTATTTTTTCAAAGGTCCGTTCATGTGCCTCCCGAAAAATCGTGTCAAGCTGTTTATGTTTCCTAACTTTCTTCAAGAAAGACCTTATTTCCTTGTGGGATTCCCCGCTTTTGTTGAGTAATTTTTGATATTCAGGGTTGATCATATCGAAAGCGTTCGTGGGATGAGATTGTGTTGTTTGTGTATGTGCTTAATCCAAAAGTTCGGTTTCCTTTAAATCCGCATTTTTAAGGTATTTACGTTCAAACCAAAAGGTGCCAAAGGGAATCAAGGACATAAGCCATCCAACCACATAAAATTCAACCTTCTTTTTAAAGCGTATTCCTACGATCAAAACCCATAGACAATATGCTATGAAAAGCAGTCCATGGCTCATTCCAACGATGTAATTCGGTAGGGGCCAATGCATAAGGTATTTGATGGGCATAGTAATGCCAAAGGCGATATAGGAAATTCCTTCCGAAATAGCCAGAATTCTAAGTATAGATAACTGTTTCATGTAAATGAATCTTTTAATTTTTCCAATGCGATAATTTGATCTCGAATTGATGCCGCTAAGATAAAATCTAATTCCTTTGCAGCACGTTGCATCTCTTTTTTAAATTGTTTTATTGCTTTTTCAAGATCTTGTAGGTTCTTATAATTGTGCTGCGATTCGTTGATGTTATCGATGCTTTTTGGCTGCTTGTAGTTATTGTCTTGTTTGGCGCTGTTTTTTAGTCCCGAATCGATGGGCTTATTCAAAGGCTGGGGGGAATGACCATGGGCTTCGTTGTATGCAATTTGAATGCTTCGTCGTCGTTCTGTTTCTTCAATGGTCAAGCGCATTGAATCTGTCATCTTATCGGCATACATGATTACACGACCATTTACGTTTCGTGCGGCACGCCCCACAGTTTGAACCAATGATTTCACATTCCTAAGGAATCCTTCTTTGTCGGCATCCAATATCGCAACCAACGACACTTCGGGTAAGTCGAGTCCTTCGCGCAGTAAGTTAACCCCAACCAATACATCGAACGTTCCTATGCGAAGCTCACGTAAAATTTCTACACGGTCCAAAGTGTCTATGTCACTGTGTATGTACTGGCAATTAACACCAACTTTCGTAAGGTATTTTTGCAGCTCTTCAGCCATTCGTTTGGTGAGCGTAGTAACTAAGGCACGTTCATTCAACGCAACACGCGCTTGAATTTCTTCAATTAAGTTATCGATTTGAAAGCGGCTTGGACGGACCTCTATGATCGGGTCGAGTAGGCCCGTAGGACGGATAACTTGTTCAACCATGACGCCTTCCGATAGTTCGATTTCTAAGGCCGCCGGAGTAGCCGAAACAAATACACATTGGTTGAGCAGGCCTTCAAATTCTTCATATTTCAAGGGTCGATTATCGATTGCTGCCTGTAAGCGAAACCCATACTCCACCAAGTTTATTTTTCGTGCCCGGTCTCCTCCATACATCCCTTTGACTTGAGGCAAGGTCACGTGGCTTTCGTCTACCATCATGAGGTAGTCTTCTGGGAAATAATCAAGTAAACAAAAGGGACGGTCTCCAGGTTGACGGTTGTCGAAATACCGTGAATAATTCTCAATTCCTGAGCAATAACCGAGTTCTCGAATCATTTCAAGGTCGTAGGAAACCCGTTCATACAGGCGATTTGCTTCTTCTAAGCGTCCATTCTTTTTGAATTGATCCACTTGAAACACGAGATCATCTTGAATTTGGTGTATGGCTTGCAAGGTGTTTTCAGGACTTGAAACAAACAGGTTGGCGGGATACAAGTTTAACTCAGTATGCCTCTCAAACACTTGATTGGTGATTGGGTCAATGGATTGGATTCCTTCGATTTCATCACCGAAGAATAAAATTCTGACTACATGGTCTGCATACGCTAAATAAATGTCGACCGTATCTCCGGTAACTCGAAACATCCCCCGCTCAAATACTTCTTCACTGCGGGTATATAAATTCTCGACTAGGCGATGAAGAAATTTATTTCTTTGAACTTCCATTCCAACATGGATGGGGAGAATACTCTTCTTGAATTCGTTAGGGTTTCCAATCCCATAAATACAAGATACCGATGCTACAACGATGATGTCTCTGCGACCAGAGAGTAGGGCGGATGAAGCGGAGAGCCTAAGTTTTTCAATTTCATCGTTAATCGAAAGGTCTTTTTCAATGTAGGTGTTGGTAACGGGAATATAGGCTTCTGGTTGATAGTAGTCGTAATAAGAAACGAAGTATTCTACGGCATTATTAGGGAAAAACTGTTTGAATTCAGCATATAACTGGGCGGCTAAGGTCTTGTTGTGTGAAAGAATCAAGGTTGGTTTTTTTACTTGTTTAATCACATTGGCCATGGTAAAGGTTTTACCGCTACCCGTTACTCCCAATAAAGTTTGAAAAGTTATTCCTGCCTTTATTCCCTCAACCAATTGACGAATCGCCTCAGGTTGATCCCCGGTGGGTTGGTATGCAGAAACCAATTCAAAATCCATGGTGTAAAGGTAGGGGATTTAAAAGCAAATACGGTAAGTCTTATTCGGTTCTATGTCCAAAAAAAAAGAGGTCCGAAGACCTCTTTAAATTAGCTATATTGAATAGGGCTTATTCGCCTTTATCCATTTTTTCTTTCAATCCTGCTAATGCATCTAAATCACCAAGGGTAGATTTCTCATTTCCTTTGTTGATTGCTTTAACCGCTTCGTCTGTGTTTGAACCTGTGCTTGCTTTCTTAGCACCTTTCGCAGGTTTAGCCGCTGGTGCAGGAGCTTCTTGCGTATCATCAAACGTACGTGTGTGAGATAAAACAATTTTCTTAGCATCCTTGTTGAATTCAATCACAACAAAATCAAGGGTTTCTTCCACTTTCGCGTTAGAACCATCTGCCTTACGTAAATGCTTACTTGGACAAATTCCTTCAACACCATAAGGAAGAGAAACAATACCAGATTTGTCTTTCATTTCAGTAATTGTTCCTGAATGCGTTGAACCTTCAGCAAATGTTCCTTCGAACACATCCCAAGGATTTTCTTCCAATTGTTTGTGACCTAGAGAAATTCTACGGTTTTCACGATCGATTTCCATTACAATTACATCTAGCATATCACCAACTTTACAGAATTCTGATGGATGCTTGATTTTCTTTTGCCATGATAAATCAGAAATATGAATTAATCCGTCAACACCTTCTTCAAGTTCAACAAATACACCGAAGTTGGTGAAGTTTCGAACTTTAGCCGTGTGCTTAGAATCAACACCATATTTGCTTTCGATTTCACTCCATGGATCTGTCATCAATTGTTTGATTCCAAGACTCATTTTGCGCTCATCTCTGTCAAGTGTTAAAATAACTGCCTCAACAGTATCTCCGATTTTCATGAAATCTTGTGCACTACGTAAGTGTTGAGACCAAGACATTTCTGAAACGTGAATTAAACCTTCAACACCCGCTGCGATTTCAATAAACGCACCGTAGTCGGCCATAACCACCACTTTACCAGAAACTTTATCACCAACATTTAAGTTCACGTCAAGTGAATCCCATGGATGTGGTTGAAGTTGTTTCAATCCTAAAGCAATTCGTTTTTTGTCATCATCAAAATCAAGGATTACTACGTTGATTTTTTGGTCAAGCTCTAGTAATTCTTCTGGATGGTTCACGCGACCCCAAGAAAGGTCTGTAATGTGGATTAAACCGTCTACACCACCAAGATCGATGAATACTCCGTATGAAGTGATATTCTTAACAACACCTTCCAATACTTGTCCTTTCTCAAGGCCAGAGATAATTTGTTTTTTCTGTTCTTCAATTTCAGCTTCAATAAGTGCTTTATGAGAAACAACAACATTTCTAAATTCTTCGTTGATTTTCACCACCTTGAATTCCATGTTCTTACCAACATATACATCGTAATCACGGATAGGCTTCACATCGATTTGAGAACCAGGTAAGAATGCCTCAATTCCAAATACGTCTACGATTAAACCACCTTTGGTACGACATTTAACATATCCAGTAATGATTTCACCACTACGTAATACGTCATTTACACGAATCCAAGCACTGTGCATACGCGCTGTGCGGTGAGATACGATCAACTGACCTGTTTTGTCTTCTTGTACTTCAACGTACACATCAACGGTGTCTCCAACTTTTAAGTCCGGATTGTAACGGAACTCATTCGCTGCAACGACACCTTCTGATTTGTATCCGATGTTTACGATTACCTCTTTCTTAGTAATCATTTCAACAGTACCTTGAATCACTTCTTTCTCATTGATCGAAGTCAAGGTTTTTTCATACTTATCTGATAATTCAGAACGTTGAATTTGGGTATATCCGTCTAGGGATAACGCCTCCCAATCGAAATCTGCACTTCCGTGCGACGCGATTTCTTTTTTGTTTGATTTTGCCATGTGGCTATAAATGTTTGTATTTCAATGTGTTCGGCCATTGAAAGGGTTAAATAATTGACCGAATTCCGAACTTCGATCGTATTTCAAGGGTGCAAAGGTACACTTAAAATCTAAGATTTACGCATTTGCGCCTAATTTTCGTTCGGATTTTTTGGGAAATTGGCAATCATTTTGAATTTTGATCCTTGAAGTTCCATACAGGCTTTCCACAGGGTTTTATGGTTTTCTTCAAACACGAAACTTAAAGGTATGTTGTTCGCAGCGATCCAACTGTGTTCTTTTATCTCTTCTTCAAGTTGATTTTCATCCCATCCACTATATCCAACGAAAAATTTAAGCTGAATGGCATCGTAGCCGTTTGCATCTAAATATTCTGCAAGTGAATCAAAGTCCCCACTGAAATAAATGCCCTGACCACAAGGCAAGGAATTTGCAATGGTTTCTCCCAGGTTATGGAGGAAAAAGAGTTGGTTTTTTGCAACGGGTCCACCGATAAATAAGGCATGATCTTTTAAGTCTTGACGCTCAATGATGTCATGTAGATTTAAGGCCAAGGGGTTGTTAAGCACAAATCCAAAGGTTCCTTCCGCATCATGCTGACATAAATACACTACCGACCGCTCGAAAAATGGGTCGCCTTGAAACGGATCCGATAATAAAAAGCCTCCTGCCATAGGCTCTTCACTGTTTTCAAATATTAAGCTTGTCTTTTTCACTGATTTTTAGCGCCACAAAGATAAGGTTTTCTACTTTTGTATTCATGAAACTTGGTGCAATCGATGTGGGTTCTAATGCGATGCGTGTTTTGGTGGGAGAAGTCACTAAACCCGTTGGAATATGGCATTATTCAAAGGTAGCTTACTTGCGACTGCCTGTTCGCTTGGGTGAGGAGGTGTTTGAAAAAGGAAAAATTTCCGATGAGAAAATCGAGAAATTCATCGAAGGAATGCGTATTTTTAAGAATTACCTCGATTTTTATGGCGTTTCAGATTATCGTGCTGTGGCAACATCAGCCATGCGTGATAGTTCCAACGCGAAAAAAATTATTCAACGCGTAAAGAAAGAAACTGGAATTACACTGGAAGTGATTACAGGTAAGGAAGAAGCGGAATTGGTTTATCTTACCTTTCAGTTAATTCCCGACTTGAAAATGAACTACGTTCTGATTGATGTTGGTGGGGGCAGTACGGAAATCACCTTGTTTCAAGACAACAAAGTACATGCAGCAAAGTCCTTTCAAATCGGCAGTGTTCGACTTTTGAAAAACAAGGTTTCCAAAAAATCTTGGAATGAAGTGCATGACTGGTTGGCATCGGAAATATTGCCGTTGAAGCCAGCCCGTGTTTTTGGATCCGGAGGGACCATCAATAGTGTGCACAAATTACTTGGTAAACAAGATAAAACTCCGGTAGATTTATCGGAAATGCAAATGCTGCAAGCGCAATTGGAGCCGCTCAGCATTGAGGAACGAATTTATCAATTCAAGATTAAACCAGACCGTGCAGATGTTATTGGTCCAGCCATGGAAATCTACATAAAAATGATGCAATCCCTTGGGTTAGATCAAATTTATGTACCGAAAATGGGCTTATCCGATGGCATGATGTTAGATTTATACAGAGAAAAAACACTATGAGTCAAAAACCAGCAATTCCCAAAGGTACAAGAGATTTCCTTCCGAATGATGTGCTTAAACGTAAGTTGATTTTCTCGACGATTGCAGATGCCTTCCAAAGGTTTGGTTATCAGCCCATTGAAACTCCCAGTTTTGAATTGTCAACTACCTTGATGGGTAAATACGGCGATGAAGGAGATCGTTTGATTTTTCGCATCCTAAACTCTGGGGAAAAAGTACGCAAAGCAGATTTAGAAGCACTGGCTTCAGATAACCTGCCTAGATTTGCGAATTCACTGTCGGAAAAAGCCTTGCGCTACGACCTTACCGTACCCTTTGCGCGCTTTGTAGTTCAGCATCAAAACGAACTTAGTTTTCCCTTCAAGCGGTATCAAATTCAGCCAGTGTGGAGAGCCGATCGTCCGCAACATGGACGTTATCAAGAGTTTTATCAATGCGATGGGGATGTGGTCGGTAGCGACTCCTTGCGCAATGAAGTGGAACTTATTCAAGTGATTGATCAAGTGTTGAGCACATTAAATTTACCCGGATTTACTATCAAGCTGAACAATCGAAAAGTGCTGAGTGGAATCGCAGAAGTATGCAATGCTTCCGACCAATTGATTCAACTTACCGTAGCGTTGGATAAGTTGGATAAAATCGGTGAAGATGGCGTTATTAAAGAGTTAATGGACAAAGGATTCGATTCGTCCTTGGTGGATTCAATAAAACCGTTGTTTCAATTAAAAGGTTCCTTCGAAGAGCGAATTTCTTTTCTTTCTACGTTTCTTTCGCAGAGCGAAATCGGCATGAAAGGCTTGGAGGAGTTGAGCTATATTCACAGTAAGTTCAAAGAGAATCCCCTGAAAAAAGGACAATTAGAATTAGATGTTACATTAGCGCGTGGTTTGAATTATTACACCGGAGCGATTATTGAAGTGAAGGCGCATGAGGTAGAGATGGGTAGTATTTGCGGTGGTGGAAGATACGATGATTTAACAGGACTGTTCGGTGTTAAAGGCTTATCAGGCGTCGGAATTTCATTTGGAGCTGATCGCATTTATGACATTATGGAAACCCTCGGCTTGTTCCCTGCTGATTTAAGCAGTGGGCCAGACATATTGTTTTTGAATTTTTCGGAAGAAGAGGCGGATCAATGTGCCATTTGGGCAAATGCCGTAAGAGAGTTAGGTAAGGTTGCGGAGGTTTATCCTTCGCAAGCCAAGTTGCAAAAACAACTCAAATATGCCAACGATAAAGGAGTGAAGTGGGTTTTGTTTTACGGAGAAGAGGAACGTCAAAAAGGAATCGTAATTCTTAAGCAAATGGAGTCGGGCGAGCAGTATGCTTATTCGGCTAGCGCTTGGTTGTCTTCGTGGGGAGGATAGCGATTTAATTCAATCAATTCCAGGTCTTTACATTTCCCCATTTCAATAGTAAATCTAAGTAAAGTTCGTGCCTTGTGAAATCCTTTTATGCCACAAGCGCCCGGATTCATCCATAGGAGGTTACGTTCCTTAACATATTTAACCAAGGTGATGTGGGAATGCCCGCAAATGAATAGTCCTGGTTTTTCTAGCGCTATAAGTTCTTTGATGGAATCTGCTAATTTTTCGGGACGACCCGCAATGTGCGTAATACAGACTTTGAGTCCTTCGATTTCAAAGCATTCCAAAACCTTAATTTCATTTCTGAGTGTTGCCCCATCTATATTTCCGTAAACCACCCGGCACGGTTTCATTGCTCGGATTTTATCTAATACAGCCAAGGTTCCAATGTCTCCTGCGTGCCAAATTTCATCGACATCCGCTAAGTAAGTGCAGACATCAGCGCCCAGATAGCCGTGAGTATCTGAAATTAATCCAATGCGTTTCATTCCCTTAAGCCTGGTCTTCGTTTAACTGTTGAAGGTAAGTTTCATAGTACGCTCCTTTCAACTTCATTAGTTCATCTGGACTTCCCATCTCCAAGATTTCTCCATCTTCCAAGACAATGATTTGTTCACAATTCCGTAAGGTTGAGATTCGATGGCTTACCATGACAATACTCGGAGCTTGGGGGAGTAAGCGCAGTTCATTCAGGATAATCTCTTCAGTCTCTGTATCAACTGCGGAAAGGCAGTCATCCATGAGTAATAATTTTGGGTTTCTAATCAAGGCTCGGGCAATGCTGATTCGCTGTTTTTGTCCGCCACTTAAATTAACGCCAAGTTCTCCAAGTTGAGTATCCAATCGGTCCGGAAATTCTTCTATGTTATGCCAAACATGCGATCGGGTAAGCGCACTAATAATTGCTTCATCTGAAACGTGCTCATGCGCTCCAAAGGCCACATTGTTTCTAATGGTATCTGAAAATAAAAACACTTCTTGCGGAACTACGGCGATTTGCGAGCGATAATCCTTTAAATTGATCGTGTTAAGCGCTTGTTGGTTGATGTGTATAACCCCATCATTGGGATCAAATTGTCGTCCGATTAAGTGCAATATGCTTGATTTTCCACTTCCCGTTTTACCTAAGATTCCCAAATGCTGGCCTGATTTAATCACAAAATTCACGTCGTTAAGGGCCTTTATCCCCGTATTTGAATACGTAAAACTCACATGTTTGAACTCAATATCCCCGCGTAAGTCGAAAGTTTCTTCGCTTGGATTGACTATGCTTGGCTTTGTATTTAAAAACTCGTTGATGCGTTGTTGTGAAGCCTCTGCGCGCTGTATAATGGATGTTACCCAACCAATGGAAACGAATGGCCAAGTTAAATTGTTGACATAAAAAATGAACGCTACAATTCCTCCCAAGCTTAGCTGATGCGTTTCCGTCAATAACCCACCAACATAGATTACAAGCAAGGTGCTTAATCCAATAAGTAACATAATGGTTGGCATAAATAAGGCGTTAATTAAAACGAGTTTCATGCTTTTTTCTCGGTATGAATTCGCTGCACGCTCCATTCGGTCACTGCTTGGACCAAACTGGCTGTACGCTTTAATTAAGCGAATGCCAGAAAATGTTTCCTGTGCTAGGGTTGATATATGAGATTGCTCTTCTTGTACACTTTTACTTGCCTTGTTGATTTTGTTGGATACTTTGTAGATTATGAAAGACATAAATGGTAATGGAATAAGTGCGAACAGTGTGAGTTTTCCACTGATTTGTGCCATCTGGTACAAGCTAAAAATTGTGAGTACCGTAAGGTTAATGGTATACATCACACCTGGTCCAAGATACATGCGAACTTGGCCAACATCTTCCGAGATTCGGTTCATTAAGTCACCAATGCGATTTCGTTTATAAAAATCGGTATCTAAGGTTTGGTAATGCGTGTAAATGGCTTGTTTTAAATCGAATTCAATCCAGCGTGACATGACAATGATGGTTTGACGCATCAAGAATAGAAAAAATCCTTTGGTGGCAGAAAGTAATAAATACAGTCCTCCAATCTTAAAGGACAACCAAAGCGCGTCGTTTAACTGGGTGCTTACGCCAGTTTTTTGTAAACCGTCGATCGAAACTTGCACATACTTAGGCATTTTAACTGCAAAGTAATTACTAATGACCGTAAAGAGGATTCCTAATAGGAATCGCCATTTGTATGTGATAAAATATTTGTTCAAACTCCGTAGAGACTTCATGGGATTTATTTTCTATTTTTGCCGTCGAAACTGGTACAAAGGTACTATTTAAATAAACGTTTCTAATTCAATTTTAAGGCATGAATACAACCAACTCAATTTCAGCATCAACTAACGTTGATGGTATTTTGGTTCAACTAACAAAAATGGGGCACGAGCAAGTGCTTTTTTGTAATGATGCTAAAACAGGACTTAAAGCAATAATCGCTGTACACAATACGGTTCTTGGACCAGCACTTGGAGGAACGCGTATGTGGATGTACAACAATGAAGCGGATGCATTGAATGATGTGTTGCGCTTGTCCCGCGGAATGACCTACAAGAATTCTATTTCCGGGTTGGATCTAGGTGGAGGAAAAGCCGTTATTGTAGGAGATTCTCGGACTATGAAGTCTGAAGCCTTGTTAAGAAGGTTTGGTCAATTTGTTAATAGCCTATCTGGAAAATATATTACCGCAGAAGATATGGGGATTTCTCCGGAAGATATGGTTCACGTGAGTAAAGAAACTAATTATGTAGTTGGTTTGCCTGGTAAAAGCGGCGACCCATCTCCAGTAACCGCATATGGAGTTTATATGGGCATGAAAGCATGTGCAAAGATGCAATTTGGAACCGATAGCTTGGAAGGGAAGACTGTTGCGGTTCAGGGGGTAGGGCATGTTGGTCAATATTTGGTAAAACATTTAACATCGGAAGGCGCTAAGGTTTTTGTAACGGATATTCATGAAGCTACCTTAAGAAACGTAGCGGATACCTATGGTGCGACAGTTGTTGCTCCTGGTGATATATATGATGTGCCGATGGACATTTATGCACCATGCGCAATGGGTGCTACCATAAACGATGATACCCTGGCTCGCTTGTCTTGCAGCATTATTTCAGGTGCGGCAAATAACCAGTTAGCGGAAGAGCAAAAACACGGTATGGCAGTTATGGAAAAAGGAATCTTGTATGCTCCGGATTACGCGATCAATGCAGGAGGAGTTATCAATTGTTTTTCCGAGGTTTCTGGTATGAGTTTGGACTGGGCACACACCAAGGCAGAAGAAATTTATCAAACGATTTATCAGATATTGGAACGTTCCAAAAATGAGGGGGTTCCTACCTACCAAATAGCAAATCGAATGGCTGAAGAACGAATAGAACGTAAAGGGGGGTTGAATTTATAATTTATGCTAAATAGAAGGCATTTACGGATAAAAGTATTGCAGTTGCTCTATGCACATTTTCAGAGCAATGAACAGGATTTTATTAAAACAGACAAAGAACTGAATGTTTCTTTGGATCGGATGTATGACATGTATTTATATCTGTTATTAACGTTCGAGCAATTGAATCGTGCGGCAGAAAATAAAATGGAGGATCGTAAGAAAAAGTTGCGACCGACATCCGAAGATTTGAATCCGAACATGCGTTTTGTTGATAATCAATTGGTTAATCAACTTTCGAATTCGGAAGAATTACATGAGATTGTCAAAAAACGAAAGGTGAATTGGATGGGCGCGGAGGCTCAAGAAATGTTTCGTAAAATGTTCAATTCCGTTTTGGAATCCGAAGCGTATGTGCTTTATATGCGTAATGAGGAATCTGGATACGAAATTGATCGGAACTTTATGCTTCAACTGTTCAAAGACTCTATTGCAAATTCAATGTGGCTCTATAACTTTTTCGACGAAAAAAGCATTTATTGGATGGATGATTTGGACTTATGTTGTTCGATGGTATTAAAATCAATAAAAACCATGAATCCAGGGGAGGATTTCATTCCGATGCCCTTGTACAAGGATCCTGCCGATGAATCTACTTTTGTGCATGATTTGTTGCGTAAGACAATTCAAAACAATGCGGAGTACGACGTCCTCATTACAGAAATGGTGGACAATTGGGAGACGGAGCGGATCGCAAAAATGGACTTGGTACTGCTCAAAATGGGAATTACAGAATTATTATATTTTCAAAGTATTCCATCTAAGGTTACTTTAAATGAATATATCGAGATTTCGAAATTCTATAGTACTCCAAAAAGTAATATCTTTATCAATGGAATTTTAGATAAAATTGTCGAGAAATTTAAGGCAGAAAAACGCCTAGTAAAAACCGGAAGAGGATTATTAGATTAAACATATGAAGAATATAATTGCATTATTGGCTATCGCGCTCTTATTTGCTTGTTCTAGCGAAGGAGATGCCGTTGAAATTGGTGAAAAAACAACCCTAGAAGTGAACGAAGTTTATGATGCGGGTACTGTAGTTAAAGGAGAAGTAATTCGCGCAGTATTTACTGTTAAGAATACCGGAGATCACCCCTTGGTCTTTGGTGAAGTTCGTCCTTCATGTTCTTGTACTGTTGCGGATAAGCCATCTGAACCTATTCAGCCCGGAGAGTCAACTAAAATTATTGCTAAAGTTAATACAGCCAATGTATCTTCGAAAGAAGTTACAAAGTCAGTAACGATAATGACGAATACAACACCGTCTACAAAAGTGTTGATCATAAAAGCTAAAATAAAATAACATGGGAGGAGGAAGTTCAATGAGTTCGTTGATTATGATTGTTGCAATGATTGCAATTTTCTATTTGTTTATGATACGACCACAAGCTAAGAAACAAAAAGAACTTAAGAAGTTCAGAGAGGCTATGAAGCCAGGAGATAAAGTAGTTACCATTGGTGGAATCCACGGTAAAATATTAGAAATAGCAGAATCTACGGTTTTGATTTCTTCTGAAGGTACTAAAATACGCCTAGAGAAAAGTGCAATTTCCCAATCCGGTGAAGATCAATTGTCAGCAGTAAAATAATATGAAAAATCTGTTTTTTATCGGACTATCACTGGTCGTACTTAGCTCATGTAAATCGAAGGTTTGTGAGTGTGCAGACATTCACATTAAAGCCGTGAAAGAAATAAATGGGGTTTCAGATCCGGTTCAGAAAATGAAGGTTTTGTCCTCCAAAAAATATCAGGTTCCTTTTGAGAAATGCAATAAAATGACCGAAGGCATGACTCCGGATGAGTTAAAGGCCTTTGAAGAAGAGTATAAGCAATGTCCTTCTGTAAAGGAATACAAAGGGAAGTAAGTACAAAAAGTTCTATGAATAAAAAAAACGCAAGTTTCCTTGCGTTTTTTTTGTTTAAATGCGAATGATATTATATTCCCATTACTTCCTTAATGCAATCTGATCCAATTTTCTCTGCAGGAAAAATATGAGCTAGAATACCTTGCTGTCTAATAAGTACAAAAAAGCTGATATCGATGCGGCACCCAGTTCCAATTCTCGTTTGTTTACAGATTCAAAGACATCGCTGTCCGCGTGGTGAAAATCAAAGTAACGTTGAGAGTCTGGGACAAATCCAAACAAGGTAATGTCTTTAAATTCGTTTTTTAATGGACCAATATCCACGCCGCCGCCGCCTTTTTCCCAAATATGAAGGTCGTAGGGTTTGAATAAAGGTTCTAATGCGGTGAATTTAGCATAAACAGAATCATTTCCATCACATCCAAAGCCTCTCGGTGTAAAACCACCACGATCACTTTCTAATGCAGCAATGTGCGTCTCGTTCTTCTCTTTTACCCATTTCGCGTAACTTTTCCCGCCCATATTTCCATTCTCTTCATTCATAAAAAACACAACGCGTAGCGTATGTTCGGGTTTATATCCCAGGGTTTTTAATATGCGTAAAGCCTCCAGGCAATGAATCACTCCGGCGCCATCATCGTGCGCTCCTTCTCCCTGGTCCCATGAGTCTAAATGACCTCCGATGGTGATGATTTCATTGGGGGATTTTGATCCTTTTAATTCACCAATCACGTTGAATGATGGTTCATCTGGAAAGTTCCGACAATCCATCTCCAAGGTTAATTTGATAATTGACTTCTTCTCTTGGAGGATGGAACTTCCTAGTAAGGAGGCCAAGTAATCTGAATCTTTGGTAGATAAGGCGGCAGCAGGAATTCTCGGAATACTATCTTCATACTTCATACTTCCGGTATGTGGAAAATCATCACTCGGCAATCCAAGCGATCTAATAATTACAGCCTTTGCGCCAAGTCTTCCGCCTTCTATTGCACCATTCCCTCGAATAGGGTAGCAGGCCCCGTATGCTTTGAAGGTTTGGATTTCAGCAGCATTCATGGCTTGATTAATGAAGACAATCTTGCCTTCTACTGCACGACGGTTTGCTTTTTTTAAGTCGTCTAGGTGGTTGAAAAGTACGAGCTCACCTTCCAATACGCCGTTCGTGGAAACAGATCCACCCAAGGCACACAAGGTAAGTTTTTCAATGCTCCCATTGGGCAAGGTTATCCACGCCGTTTCAGGATTTCCGCGTTCCCAATGCGGGACCATTATCGGCTCCAGGTATACCTGATCGAATCCGTAATTCCGCATTTTTTGTTCTGACCATCGAATCGACATCGCAGCTTCCGAGCTTCCAGATAGCCTTGGACCAATGTCTTTACATAGAGACCTCAGGTCTTCATAAGCCTTTCCCCGTAACAGGGCTTCATCGTATATTTTGCGAATAAAAAGGCTGTCTTTTTGCGCATAGGATTGGGCGTAAAGAAATAGCAAGATTAAGCCCCTTAGCAGTTGTTTTATGTGTTGTTGTCCCACGATAATTTCTTAATTTTGCGTAATATTATATATATTTTATCAACCATGACAATGCGAGTTGTCAAAATAGTTTCTTTATGTCATTGAAGTGTGGAATTGTAGGGCTTCCCAATGTTGGGAAATCAACCTTGTTTAATTGTTTATCGAATGCGAAAGCACAATCTGCGAATTTTCCTTTTTGTACGATTGAACCAAACATCGGAACCACCTCGGTTCCGGATCCACGGTTGGAGAAACTAGAAACCATGGTCAATCCAGAACGCGTAGTGCCTGCAACCATGGAAATTGTAGATATTGCTGGTTTAGTAAAGGGCGCATCCAAGGGGGAAGGACTTGGCAATCAATTCTTAGCGAATATTAGAGAAACAGATGCTATCCTTCATGTGCTTCGTTGTTTCGATGATGGAAATATTGTTCACGTGGATGGCAATGTGAACCCAATTCGTGACAAGGAAATAATTGATATTGAACTACAGCTGAAAGACTTAGAAACGATTGAGAAGAAAATCCAAAGTTTAGCTCGAGTTATTAAGTCTGGTGATAAAGATGCAGTGAAAGAAAATGAATTAGCGCTCAAAATTAAGGAAGGTCTTGAACAAAGTATTTCTGTTCGAGGCTTAGGTTTTGATGCAAGTGATATGGAAGTGATTAAAGGGTTTAATTTGATTACCTCTAAACCGGTCATGTATGTGTGCAACGTAGACGAGGCCTCTGTACTTTCAGGTAACGCGTATGTTGATCAGGTTCGAGCGGCGGTAGCAAATGAGAATGCTGAAGTACTTATTATCGGAGCAAAAATCGAAGCGGACATTACCGAACTTGAAACGTATGAGGAACGAAAGATGTTTCTGGATGAGCTTGGCTTAGACGAGCCAGGTGTAAATCGCTTGATTCGTTCGGCCTATGCCTTACTTAATTTACAAACGTATTTCACCGCGGGTGTAAAAGAAGTGCGGGCATGGACCATTCATAAAGGATCTACTGCGCCACAAGCCGCTGGGGTTATTCACTCTGACTTTGAAAAAGGCTTTATTCGTGCAGAAGTAATGAAATACGATGACTATGTAAATTATGGTTCTGAATCTGCTGTTAAAGAAGCAGGGAAATTTAAAGTAGAAGGGAAAGAGTATGTAGTTGCCGACGGTGATATCATGCACTTTAGATTTAATGTATAATTCCTTATTTTCTAGTATCAATATCTTATTTCAATTGCTATGATTTCTGCAAATAATCCCGACTTAGTTTCTTGGATACACGTAAACGAAGATTCCGATTTTCCAATTCAAAACATTCCCTTTGGTGTTGGCTTTCTCGTACAAGATGAACCCTTTGTAGCCACCCGAATAGGCGATAAGATCATCAACCTCGCGGCATTGAACGACAAAGGGTACTTTAAAGAACTTGGATTTCAATCGGCAGACTTTAACTGTTCATCATTAAATGCGCTCATGAAATACGGTAAATTACCCCTACGGAATTTACGAAATCGAATTTCATCGCTGTTTGCTCAAGGAAATATGGAATTGCAAGGACATGAAGAAGACTGTATGGAAGTGCTTTATTCTGCAGACCGCGTACAACTCTTGCTTCCTGTAGCTATTGGAGATTATACGGACTTTTATTCAAGTAAAGAACACGCAACCAATGTTGGGATGATGTTTAGAGACCCAGCAAATGCCTTACTTCCGAATTGGTTATGGTTACCAGTTGGATATCATGGAAGATCAAGTTCTATTATTACTTCAGAAGTTCCCGTGGTACGCCCAAAAGGCCAAACTAAAGTCGAAGGTGAAAACCCTAAATTCGAGGCGTCTTCCCGCATTGATTTTGAATTAGAAATGGGATTCTACACCTTTGATGGAAAACCGCTTGGGGAACGAATTTCTACCGCTGAAGCCGAAGATTTCATTTTTGGATTAAGCCTGTTCAATGATTGGTCCGCCAGAGATATTCAACAGTGGGAGTATGTTCCGTTAGGACCTTTTTTAGCAAAGAATTTCGCGTCTTCAATTTCGCCTTGGATTATTACCTTGGATGCACTTCAGCCCTTTGCGGTTGATACGCCGATTCAAGAACCCGAAGTCTTGTCGTATTTGAAATTTGAAGGAAAGAAATCCTATGACATTAATTTAGAAGTATTTATTCAACCAAAGGATGGAGCTGAAGATCGCGTGTGCTTATCTAATTTCAAATACATGTATTGGAATATGGCCCAGCAATTGGCGCATCATACGGTAAATGGCTGTAATATTCGCTGCGGGGATTTAATGGGATCGGGTACGATTTCAGGACCTACACCGGATTCTTACGGTTCTATGCTTGAGTTAGCATGGAAAGGAACAAAACCACTTACCTTGAGCGATGGTTCGCAACGTCGGTTTATTCAAGATTATGATACCGTAATCATGAAAGGACATTGCGCGAATGGGAATGTGCGCATTGGCTTTGGTGAGGTAAGAACACAATTGCTTCCTGCAATAGATTAGTTATGAGTCAGTTACCTGGAGCATATAATGTCGAAGAAGAACGCATTGCGATTTTAGCAGCGTTTAAAGGCTTACTCCGTTCGGTAAAAGATCGCTCCCGCGAGGATACAAAGTTGATTCGAAAGGCTTTTGATATGGCCCTCGAAGCGCACAAGGATGATCGACGTAAATCGGGAGAGTTGTATATTTTTCATCCCATTTCAGTAGCTAGAATTTGTGCGGAGGAAATGGGGCTCGATAGCATCGCAATTACCTGTGCCTTGTTACATGATACAGTAGAGGATACCTATATTTCACTTGATGACATTGAGGATGCGTTTGGTATTAAGGTTCGTCGAATTATTGATGGCTTAACAAAAATTCCGGATGTGTTTGATGAAAACGCTTCGGTGCAAGCGGAGAATTTCCGTAAGATGATTCTAACCATTTCGGATGATTTCAGGGTGGTACTCATTAAATTGGCGGACCGTTTGCACAACATGCGGACCTTATCCAGTATGAAACCGGATAAGCAACTTAAAATTGCATCAGAGACTCGGTTTTTATATGCTCCTTTAGCACATCGTTTTGGTTTTTACACAGTAAAGACAGAGCTTGAAGATTTGTCCATGAAATATTGTGAGCCGGAAGTTTTTAATGAAATTGAAACGAAGTTGAAATCTACGCAAGATGTTCGCGCGCGTTTCATTCGCCGTTTTATGTCTCCGATAAAGGATGAACTTCTAAAGCAAGGGTATCATTTCGATATTAAAGCGCGTACCAAGTCGATTTCTTCGATTTGGCGGAAAATGCAAACCAAGGAAATTCCATTTGAGGAGGTGTTTGATGTGTTTGCCATTCGGGTTATTGTTGAAACTTTACAAGAGCAAGAGAAGTCGGATTGTTGGAGAATTTACAGCATCGTTACAGATTTCTATCAACCAAGTCCGGAACGCTTAAGGGACTGGATTTCTACACCTCGAGCGAACGGATATGAATCGTTGCATACTACGGTAATGTCACCCCAGGGAAAATGGGTTGAAGTTCAAATCCGTTCGAAACGCATGGATGAAATTGCGGAAAAAGGACTTGCAGCACATTACAAATACAAAGAATCAAAAAACGATGAGAGTAAATTTGATCGTTGGATTGCTGAAGTGCGTGATTTATTAGATAATCCCGATTCGAATGCCCTTGATTTTATCAATGAGTTTAAGTTGAATTTATTCAACGATGAAATCTATGTGTTTACCCCAAAAGGAGAGCTACGGGTTTTGCCAACGCGTTCCACAATTTTGGATTTTGCTTATGACATTCACACGGATATCGGGGATAAGTGCATCGGAGCGAAAGTCAATAATCGCTTAATGCCCTTGAGCTATCAATTGCAAAATGGTGATCAATTAGAAATCATAACTTCGAGTAAACAAAAACCAAATGAGGAATGGCTCAAGTTTGTTGTTTCTGCCCGCGCTCGTCAAAAAATCAAGTCTTCCTTAAATGAAGAACGAAAGCTAATTGCTCAAGACGGTAAGGAAACCCTTGAACGAAAGTTGAAGCAATTTAACGTATTGATGAATTCTGAAAATATTACGTTTTTAGAGAAATTTTATGGAGTAGGGAGTGCCACAGATTTATATTATCGAATCGCGAAAGGAAAAATTGATATCAATAAGATTCGCGAGATTGAAGATAAACATGGATTCTTGCAAAGTTCCAAGAAAGATACCGTTGTTGTCAAGAAAGGACGTAAAGGAATAGAGGCGCAGCGAGTAGTGGATGCTAAAAAGGATGTTATCTACATTGGCGAGGATTTCAAAGGCATTGAATATCAAATGTCTAACTGCTGTAATCCGATTCCGGGCGATAAAGTATTTGGCTTCATAACAATTAATCAAGGGATAAAAATCCATCGTTCAGATTGTCCGAATGCGGTGCATTTAATGTCCAAGTATGCCTATCGCTGCGTAAAAGCTATTTGGAAATCGGAAGTGTTGGTAGAACGTTTAGCTGCCATACGAATTATTGGAATCGACCAGATCGGTTTGGTGAATCGACTTACCGAAATTATTTCTAAAGAGAATAAAGTAAACATGAAGAGCATTCACTTTGAAACCAATGACGGTACCTTCGAAGGAAAGATTCATGTAATGGTTTACGATACCGAGCATTTAGATCAATTAACTCGCAAGTTTCAAGAAATTGAAGGGGTTCAGCGCGTTACGCGCTGGGATTCTGAAGATGAGGCACTAATCTAGGGTTGCATGCACCATCTCATAGGGATTTCTAGGCCGTAGCATTGGATTCCATGCGAAGTTTTTGATGAAACGCTCCTTGTCTTCTATTTGCTCCATCGGAAAAAACACACCATCTGGTTTATCGAAAAAGGTAATTCGCGTAACCTCGCCGCTATCTAAATAAACGATTAATTCTGAAGCAAATAATCGATTTAATCCCTTTCGTTTTCGAGTTAAAACCGTGTCAATTTTCTGTTCTTCAATGGGATAGAAAATAGTCCAAGCCTGACCACTAACTTTTGCTTTGGTAAGTACGCTTTCATTAAACCATGCATCGATTCGTTTTCCAGAGAGCTGGTTGTAACATGATCCCGTATCAACCTTCATGATCGAGCTTGCATTTCCTAATATTTGAGCTTTTTCAAGCACGCTGTCCGCTAGAAACACACGAATGGAATCCCCTTTTAATTCACTGTTTTGAGACCACAGTATCGGATGTTGAAATAAATCAATTCTTCCGGATTTACTGCTGTAGTGTGCTGAATCGCATATAGCTTGTGCTTTATTCGTGTAGATTTTAACCCCTTTGGATCCATAAATATTCCGCTCGTCGAGGCTGTCTTTTTGCATGCGAATGGTGTCGGCGTGTAGGAACAAGGAATCTTTTTGTCTGGTTTCTATTACGAGTGCATGGCCGGCTAAGGTGCTTTGAGAAACATTGTTTTGCGTGTGGAAATAGTCGCCCAACAAGATTAAATGTTGGTTGTTTTCGTATATCCGAACATGGCCATTTCCTTTGAATAGTTGATTGGTTTCTTTGTAGAATGCCGTGTCACAATAAATCGTTCGGTCTTTTTGCTTGATAAAAACGTTTTTTCTTAAAAGCCCTTCTTGTATATCAACTCGGTATTGACCTTTCTCACACTGGATTTCAATGCTGTCGTTCTTTATCGTAGTAGGTCCATGAAAGTATGTAGTTTGTTTTTCATAGATGAATTGTAGGGTATCCGTAGTCATGGTCAGACGCTGTTTCTTATACTTTACCTTTCCACTAAAGAAACAGGTGCCGGTGCTAGGGTAGAAGTAGCCCAATTTACTTGTGATTACTTCTTTGTTCGTACTGTTCTCAATTTTACCATAATTTCTATAAATGGCGCGACCAGTTTTTGCATTGTACTCGAGTGAATCTGACGTTAATTTATATTCTGAATCGCGTACATTGACATGACCCCAAAGTCTTGCGACTTTTGTGCTTCCTGAATAGACTAAGGAGTCGCAGTAAAGATTTACATCATCCTTGGTAATATGAACCCTGCCGTATGCTCGAACAATTTTATCCTTTTCACGGTAATGTGCAGAATCACAATACATGGTATTGCCTTGATAAATAAAGCTAACGGTTCCTACCAGGCGATGTGTTTGAGTTGCCTTATTAAAATAAATCTTTTCTGATCCAGGTAGAAGTTCAAGCTTACCCTGTGAAAACAACGCATTTAATGCGAAAATAAAGCCAGTTAACAGGGTGAAACGCACGAGATTCTATGAAGTTATTTTAAGAGCGTTTGAGCTCGGTCTGGACCTACTGAAACCATTCGAATTGGCACTTCCAGTTGTTTTTCTAAATAATTCACATAGGTTTTTAGTGCCTCAGGAGCATCATCATAGGATATTAATTGAGTCAGGTCTGTTTTCCATCCTTCCATTTGTGTTAAGATGGGTTTGATTTCTAAATCACTTACATCATAAGGGAATTCGGTTACCGTTTCTCCATTGATTTCATATCCTTCACAAATCATGATGTGATCAAAAATACCTAATACATCAGCTTTCATCATGCACAATTCCGTTACTCCATTAATCATGATGGCATACTTCAATTGTACTAAATCTAACCAACCACAGCGACGTGGTCTACCCGTGGTGGCGCCAAATTCGTGTCCTTCTTTACGCATCAACTCCCCGGTCTCATTATCCAATTCACTCGGAAATGGTCCGCTCCCCACACGGGTGCAATACGCTTTGAAAATCCCAATCACGTTACCAATGGCTGATGGAGGTACGCCCAAGCCGGTACAGGTCCCTGCCGTAACCGTATTCGATGAAGTTACAAATGGATAGGTTCCGAAGTCAATGTCTAGCATTGTACCTTGGGCTCCTTCTGCTAAAATGCGTTGATTGTTTTTTAATGCTCGATTTAGATAATGGTCACTTTCAATGCATGTTAATTCTTTTAGACGTTCGATTTGCTTAAACCATTCCGCTTCCATTTCATTAAGGTCATAGGTGAAGCCTTCGTAGTGGTTTAGCAGGTTAAGGTGTTTTTCTTTTAATTCCTCATACTTTGCTTTGAAATTTGGAGAAAATAAATCACCAACTCGCAAGCCGTTACGACCTGTTTTGTCCATATATGTTGGACCTATTCCTTTAAGCGTTGATCCGATTTTCTTAAGGCCTTTTGATTGCTCAGACGCAGCGTCAAGTAAACGGTGAGAAGGTAAAATTAAATGGGCTTTTTTTGATATCAGTAGGCGACTCTTTAGGTCGATATTGAAAGGAGTTAATTTATCAAGTTCCCCAGCAAATACGATTGGGTCTATAACTACGCCATTTCCAATAACATTAAGAGCCTCAGGTCTAAAAATCCCTGAAGGAACCGTATGTAACACATGTTTAATTCCTTCGAATTCCAGGGTGTGGCCAGCATTTGGCCCTCCTTGAAATCTAGCAATAATATCATATGTTGGGGTTAGTACGTCAACTACTTTACCTTTTCCTTCATCGCCCCATTGAAGGCCTAACAGCACATCCACTTTCATAATTATTGATTAAAATGTTTAGTTGCATCTTCGGTGTTGTCATAAATTGCGAACACCTCATGCATTTTAGTTATATCAAATAGTTTTTTAAGATTAGAATTAACTTGGGCAATCACTGCATCGCCACCGTTAACGCGCGACCTGGTTAAAATTCTCACCATGAATGCAATCCCACTGGAATTTACATGGGTAAGGTCTTTTAAGTCTAGAATAATATTCCAGTTCTGTAATTTTTCGATTTCCGTAGATACTGCTTTTAAATCCGCATCGGAAAGTAATTTTCCTTCTAAGGTGATGCAGGTGGTGTTTTCACCGTTCGAAATGAAATAATCAATCATTTTCTTTGTTTTTAATTCCGTAAAAATAGAGCGAATGGTGTTGGATTTCTACCCCAAAAATATCTTCAATGGTTGCCTTGATTTGTTGTATTCTGGGATCACAAAACTCAATAACTTCGCCCGAATCAGTCAAGATAATATGGTCGTGCTGTTTAGACCCATGTGCCTTTTCATATTGCGCCATCGCCTTTCCGAATTGGTGTTTACGTACCAAGTTACAGGCTAATAGTAATTCAATCGTATTGTAAAGTGTCGCTCTTGATACACGGTAATTGTCCGCTTTCATTTTAAAGTACAAGGTCTCAATGTCAAAATGCCCTTCATAGGTATAAATTTCATTGAGTATCGCGAATCGTTCAGGGGTCTTTCTGTGACCATTCTGCTCTAAATACGCAGCAAAAATTCCTTTTACTTTCTCTGGTAATTCCAAGGTAGACAAATTCAAGTAGCAAATTTACTTTTTATTTGATTCTAATTCATTCGTAAAATCGTTGATTTTTTAGAGGTTTTGAACACTTTTTCAACGCTTTTTATTTGGATTTCTACGTACCTTTGCGACATGTTAAATCAAAAACGCATTTGCATTGTGCTTCCGGCGTATAATGCCGCAGAGACCCTCGAAATGACCTACAACGAGATTCCATTTGACATTGTAGATGAAGTGGTTTTAGTGGATGATGCCAGCAGAGACCATACCTCTGAATTAGCTAAAAAATTAGGTATTCAGCATGTGATTCGTCATGAAAACAATCGAGGCTATGGTGGTAACCAGAAATCTTGCTATCGAAAGGCGCTTGAACTCAATGCGGATATTATCATCATGCTACACCCAGATTATCAGTACACGCCGAAGTTGATACATGCCATTGCTGCAATAATTGCCTTTGATGTCTATCCCGTTGTACTTGGTTCACGGATTTTAGGAAAGGGAGCACTCAAGGGCGGGATGCCCATGTATAAATACATTGCAAATCGATTTTTAACGCTCGGTCAAAACATCCTCATGAGTCAAAAGCTCTCTGAATATCATTCTGGGTATCGTGCATTCGCCAAAGAGGTTTTCTCGAAAATCGATATCGAATTGAATTCGGACGACTTTATCTTTGACAATCAAATGTTAGCGCAGTTGTTTTATGCAGGATACGAAATAGGCGAAGTAACGTGTCCGACCAAGTATTTTGAAGAAGCCTCATCCATCAATTTTTCACGCTCCATGAAATATGGTTTCGGTGTGATTGGTGTGAGTATCGGATATCGCTTAGCAAAATGGGGGCTTTTTACCCCAAAAATTTATAAGAATTAATTCATAGTATTATGTCAGACGATAAGAAAATTATTTTCTCCATGGTGGGCGTGTCTAAGTCGACCCCACAAGGAAAACAAATCATTAAAAACATTTACCTCAGTTTTTTCTATGGTGCCAAAATCGGTATCATTGGATTGAACGGTGCAGGAAAATCTACCGTAATGAAAATTATTGCTGGACTCGATCAATCATACCAAGGAGACGTTGTTTTCTCTCCGGGGTATAGTGTCGGGTATCTTCCGCAGGAACCTGAGTTGGATCCAAATAAAACGGTCAAAGAAATTGTACTTGAGGGTGCAAAAGAAATTGTTGATGTGCTCAAGGAGTATGAAGACATTAACAACGCGTTCATGGATGAGGAAGTGATGAATGATCCAGATAAAATGGATAAGTTAATCGCTCGTCAAGGCGAAGTTCAAGATAAGATTGATGCGCTTGATGCATGGGAATTAGATAATAAAATCGAACGCGCTATGGATGCCTTGCGTTGTCCGCCCGATGACCAAGCCATCGCTTCACTTTCTGGTGGAGAAAAACGTCGCGTAGCGCTATGTCGGCTCTTGCTTCAAAATCCGGATGTACTCTTGTTAGATGAGCCAACAAACCACTTGGATGCGGAATCAATTGATTGGTTAGAACAACATTTACAACAATATCAAGGTACGGTCATTGCGGTAACCCACGACCGGTATTTCTTGGATAACGTAGCGGGTTGGATTCTGGAATTGGATCGGGGAGAGGGGATTCCATGGAAAGGAAACTACAGCTCCTGGCTTGAACAGAAAGGGAAACGATTAAAAGAGGAGGAAAAGACCGAATCTAAACGTCAACGCATGCTTGCGCAAGAGTTAGAATGGGTACGAATGAATCCAAAAGCGCGTCAGGCTAAATCGAAAGCTAGACTTCAGAATTATGAGAAAATGCTCTCAGAAGATGGCAAAGAAAAAGAAGCTACACTCGAAATTCCTATTCCAAATGGTCCGCGACTTGGAAATAATGTGATTGAAGCGGTACATGTAGGTAAAAGCTTTGGAGATAAATTACTATACGATGATCTGAATTTTTCACTTCCCCCCGCAGGTATTGTGGGTGTTATTGGTCCTAATGGCGCAGGTAAGACCACTGTTTTCAAAATGATTAT
>JACCDP010233898.1_pt1 | contig 29743 bp, 28 predicted proteins | sample 7445841 | NCBI WGS metagenome assembly JACCDP01 (sample SAMN15323441, study PRJNA562643) | freshwater metagenome | isolation source: river surface water | place: USA:Blue River Watershed | collected 2017-08-17 | reverse complement strand
GCCAAGCCCATGGCCTGCATCTGCTTCTTCATGTAAGCGATGTTTTCGTAGGTCCACTTCGCAGGTGGCACACCATTTTTGAGTGCCGCATTTTCGGCAGGCAAACCAAACGCATCCCAGCCCATGGGCATGAGCACGTTGTAACCGTTCATGCGCAAATAGCGCGTGAGCATGTCGTTGATGGTGTAGTTGCGCACGTGGCCCATGTGAAGCTTGCCGCTGGGGTAGGGCAGCATGGAGCAGGCGTAAAACTTCTTTTTGCTGGCGTCTTCGGTAACGCGGTAGGCATCGCGAGCGTTCCACTGGCTTTGCGCCGCGGGCTCAACTTCGAGGTGGTTGTACTTGTCTTGCATGATGGTGCAAATTGTAGGTGTTTGGCGGGGCGTATTCCCCCTGCTGGCGCAATCAGCGTGAGGTGGCCTTGGCAGGGTCAAGGCCTGGCGCGGTCACAAAGCCAATTCGGTGAAGGCCGGCTTGCTGCGCAATGCCCATGAGTTCGAGAACTTGGCCGTAGGGCACGGCCTGATCCACCCTCAGTTGCACCTCCAGATGCGGCTTTTGGGAGGCCATGCGCTGGAGTTGAGCTTGCAATGCAGGCAGTTGCACCGGCTGGTCGTTGACAAACAGTTCTCCTGCCGGATTGAGGCTGAGGGTGATCGCCTCAGGCGCTTCACCCGCTTGAGCCACCTCAGACTGTGGCAAATCCAAGCGAATGGCACTGGTGAACAGGGGCGCTGTGAGAATGAAGATGACCAGCAATACCAGCATGACATCGACCAAAGGGGTGACATTGATGTCACTGAAGGGCTTGGCCTGTGCTGAACGAGGAAATCGACCGAATGCCATGGGGTAGAAATTAGTTTTGTCTGCCAGTGAGCAAATTCAACAGGTCTTGCGCAAAACCTTCCAACTCAACTTCAATTTGGGCCACCGTGCGGCCAAACACGTTGTAGGCCAAGACGGCAGGAATGGCCACTGCCAAGCCCGCGGCCGTCATGACCAAGGCCTCGCCCACTGGGCCCGCCACGCGTTCTAAGGTAATTTGCCCAGCTTCGGCCATGCCACTTAAGGCATTGAAGATGCCCCAAACTGTCCCCAGCAAGCCCACAAAAGGGGAAATGGCACCGACCGTGGCCAACAGCAATTGGCCCCATTGCAAACGGCTGACCGTGCTTTGCATGCTGTTGCGCAAAACGCGCGTGAGTTGGTGTTCGCGCTCGCCTGCTGCTGCCAGGGTGCCGCCCAAGGGCAACAAGGTGGCATCCAACATGGGCGTGACCGATTGATCGCGGTCGAACTGGGCGACCCGGGCGTGGGCTTCTTCAAATTGGGCGGCCTGCCAAAAAGCGGCCGTGCTTTGGGGCACGTCGCGCTTGACTCGACGCAGCAATTTGAACTTCCAAAGTATGACCACCCACGTGCTGACTGACATGGCCAATAAGGAAATCGCGACAAAGCGGATGACCCAGTCACCTTCGTGCCAAAAGGTCAGTAAGTTCATGAATGCCTTGTTATCTCAAGGACAGCACATCGAACATGTCGAAAAGGCCTGTTTTTTGGCCCGCCAAAAAGCGTACTGCACGCAAGCTGCCTTGTGCATAGGTGGCGCGGCTAGAGGACTTGTGCGTGACCTCGATGCGCTCGCCAGTGCCCGCAAACAAGACGGTGTGGTCGCCCACGATGTCGCCACCGCGAATGGTGGCAAAGCCGATGCTGGAAGGGTCGCGCTCGCCTGTCACGCCTTCACGGGCATACACAGCGCACTCTTTCAAATCGCGACCCAGAGCATCGGCAATGACCTCGCCCATTTTGAGCGCCGTGCCGGAGGGTGCATCGACTTTGTGGCGGTGATGGGCCTCAATGATCTCGATGTCGTAACCTGTAGCCAGGGCCTTGGCCGCCATTTCGAGCAGCTTGAGGGTGACATTGACGCCCACGCTCATGTTGGGTGCCATGACAATGGCAATGTCTTGGGCAATGGCTTTGATTTCGGCTTTTTCGGCATCCGAAAAACCGGTAGTGCCAATGACCGCTTTGACGCCCAAGGCTTGGCAGACTTTCAGGTGCGCCAAGGTGCCCTCCGGGCGTGTGAAGTCAATGAGAAACTGCGAGTTTTGCAAGCCTGCTTTGAGGTCGCCCGTGACCAGCACACCGCTGGCTTTGCCAATGGCCGCGCCCGCATCGGTGCCGACGGCTGGACTGCTGGGCATATCCAAGGCGCCCGTGAGGCGGCAGTCATCGGCGCTGGAAATAGCCTCAATGAGCATATGGCCCATGCGGCCAGACGCGCCTGCCACGGCCACTGCATGCAAAGCCAAAGGCAATGACGATGGCAAACCAGAATTAGAAGAAGTCACGGATGTCATTCGATGGTTCAGCGCGAGGCTGGCTCTAGCGGGGGATAAGAACTGGGCAAAGGCACGGCAGGTGCAGCGCTGGTTTCCGTATTGCGAACAGGGACGGGGAACTTGCGCAAATCTTCTTCTTTGGCTTCAAGGCGTGGTACTTTCAAATTGGGCTTTTGGGCAACCAACTTGGTGACAAACTCGGTTTCGCTGGGCAAATCATCGCCAACGATGCGCTCAAGTTCATCGCCTTTGAACCAAACACTGACGCTGAAGCTTTGTGGTGGCACGCCCTGACGGCGAATGGTGAACACATAGTCCCAGCGCTGGTCGTGAAAGACGCTGGCCACCAAGGGAGTCCCTAAAACTTCCCTGACCTGCTGACGAGACATGCCAAGCTTGAGGAATTCTTTTTGCTCTCGGGAGATGAAGTTGCCCTGAACCACCTCGGGAATGTAGGGAGCCAGCGCGTCTGAACTGAGCTTCAGACGCGGCACGCTGCACGCGCTCAATAAACCGAACAGCAGGGGCAAAGCGATGCCCCAAGTGACGGTGGTGCGCAGAGTGGTGCGCAGAGAAATAAGAAAATGTTGATTCATGGATGCTTCGCAGGCCATATGATCAGGTCATTGTAGCGGTAGCATTCAGCTTTCGGCGAACTCGCTGCTGTCAAAGTCTCTCACTTTCAATGGCAACAGATCATTCATGGACGAACTCAAAAGCACTGGACTGAAGGCCACCATTCCCCGTCAAAAGATTTTGGAAATCTTCCAAAAGGGGCTGCAACGGCATATGACGGCCGAGGATGTTTTCAAGCATTTGCTCAATGACAACGCTGACATCGGCTTGGCCACGGTTTACAGGGTGCTCACCCAGTTTGAACAGGCGGGGCTATTGAGCCGAAATCATTTTGAGAGCGGCAAGGCCGTTTATGAGCTCAATGAAGGGCAGCACCATGACCACATGGTGTGCCTAGATTGCGGCAAAGTTGAAGAGTTTTACGATGCGGAAATTGAAAAACGTCAGCACGACGTGGCCTTGTCCAAGGGCTTTGTGATTGCCGATCACGCCCTGAGTTTGTACGCCCACTGCACCCAAAACCCTTGCCCGCATCGCCAACGGGCTTGAGCACGGCGCCTAGATTTGGCGCATAGCCGTCAGCCTAACCGCTGGAGTCGTCCATGGCCGCCCGCTGCCGCTCCATGAAGTCTTGGTAAGTGTCAATGCCACGCATTTGCAGAATAGTGTTGCGCACAGCGGCCTCCACCAACACCGCAATGTTGCGGCCTGCCACCACCTGAATGATCACTTTGCGAACCGCAATACCCAGCACGTCTTGCGTGAGAGGCTCGGTGGGAATGCGTTCGTAGTCGCGCTCAAAGTTCTCGCGGCGCACCAGATGCACGATGAGCTTCAAGCGCATTTTGCGGCGTACTGCTGTCTCGCCAAAAATGGCGCGAATGTCCAAAAGACCAATACCGCGCACCTCTAGCAAGTTTTGCAACAACTCTGGGCAGCGCGCTTCAAGGGTGGTTTGGTTGATGCGAAACAGGTCAACGGCTTCGTCGGCCACCAAGCCATTGCTTCGAGAAATCAGCTCCAAGCCCAGCTCGCTTTTGCCCAGGCCAGACTCGCCCGTGATCAAAACGCCCAAGCCCAAAATATCCATGAAGACACCATGCATGGTGGTGCGATCGGCAAAGTGTTTGGACAAATAGGCCCGAAGCACATCAATCACAAACGCCGAAGACTCGGGCGTTGCAAACATCGGGATTTGGGCGCGTTCACACACCCGCAGCAAAGCCTCAGGGGCGACTTGTCCATCGGCCAAGACCAACACCGGCGGCTCTAAAGTCACAATGCGGGAAATACGCCGCACACAGTCTTCCTCGCTGCCCCGAGTGAGATAGGCAAGCTCGCGTTCACCCAAAATTTGAACGCGGTAAGGGTGGATGTAATTGAGGTATCCCACCAAATCGGCACCAGAGCGGGCGGCGCGCACAGCCACCTCGTCAAAGCGGCGCTCTGAAGCCCCCAAACCCGCAATCCACTGCCACTTGAGTTTGCCCCGGTGGTCTTCAAACAGCGCGTCGGCACTGACAGCGGTAGGCTTCATCTCAACCTCGTTTCGTGGATGGGCTAAAGAGTGCAGATCTCAGTGGACAGGCGACCACTTGTCAATCAGCTGATGCAAGCGGGAGGCTGAGTCACTGCTGATGAGCTTGTCACGCAAATTGGCATTGCTCAACAGTTCAGCAATTTCAGATAAGATTTCTAAATGCTTTTGGGTGGCCGCTTCTGGCACCAGCAAGAAAATCAGCAACTTCACGGCTTGCTCGTCTGGGGCATCAAAGCCAATGGCCTGCGCCAATTGGAACACCGCTGCCATTGGCGATTTCAAACCTTTGATTCGGCCATGCGGAATGGCCACGCCGTGGCCCAGTCCGGTTGAACCCAAGCGCTCCCGAGCAAACAAGCTGTCGGTCACCAAAGCCCTGGACAAACCATGTAAATTTTCAAACAGCAAACCCGCCTCTTCAAAAGCGCGTTTTTTGCTGGTGGCATCGATGCCAACCAGCACTTGTTCAATGGGAAGAATGGCTGCAAGTCTGTTCATATCGAGGGCGGATTATGCACCCTGTGAAAGGCTTTGCCCCAAAAAAAACCGCACCTGAGGGGTGCGGTTGTGTGTTTCAAGCGAAAAAGACAATGAAATTTCACATCATGCGCTTGGGCGCGGTGTGGTGATGGTCAGTGATGCGATTTTTGTGCTTGACCACTTGGCGATCCAACTTGTCCACCAAGTCATCGACGGCGGCATACAGGTCTTGGTGCGAGCTTTCTGCAAACAAGTCATTGCCTTTGACGTGGATGTTGCATTCGGCGCGTTGCCGTTTTTCTTTCTCTTTTTGTTTCTCGACGGTGAGCAACACTTTCACATCCACCACCTGGTCAAAATGCCTTGTGATTCGGTCCAATTTGCCCGTCACGTAGCTTCTGAGGGCGGGCGTCACTTCGAGGTGGTGACCACTGATCGTCAGATTCATAAATAATCCTCCTGCTGCTCTGTTTGCCAAACAACCACCACCACAAACATGGGGTGGGCTGAAGCCACTATGCGCCCCCCCACAGCCGAAAGCAAGCAAGCCGTCTTTAACCCTTTGAATTGATCAAGTCTTGCCTTTTATTTGTAAAAAGCTGATAAATTCCCATATTGAAGGCTTTAACTGCCGTTTCAGGTATGCGCTGCCCCATGCAGCCTCAGTTTGCTGGCCAACACAAAACTCAAGAGGCTGGCCCCACCGCCCAACAATGCAGCCATCCAATAATGGGTCAAGTGCCCGTTACCATCACGACCCAATATTTGCCCCCCGACCAATGCCGCCATGCCCATGGCCAAGGACTGCACGGCCGAATTCAATGTCATGAAACTGCCCCGCCTGCGCGGATCGGCCGATGCGCCGATGAGCGCCATACCGGGAATCATGCGGCCACTCATCACCACAAACAAGATAGAAGACACCACAAGCACGCCGACCATGGGCAAGTCGGCCGACAAGGTCATGGCCAGCAATGGCAGCGGCATGAGGACTGCCAATCGGCGAAAAGCATAGGCTTTGCCAGCTCGATCAGACCAATGGCCAATGAAGCGGGCCGAAATGAGTGTGCAAACACCGCCACACAAGTAGACATAGGGAATCTGTTGGGCCTGAAAGCCTGCATTCGCCTGCAAATAAAGCGTGATGTAGGGGATGACGGCAAAACCAGCAAACACCATGCTGGAAGACATGGCATAGGCCCGCAAGTGATTGGGGTCGACCAACACCAAGCGCAGATTGGACAAGATGCTGGGGGCGCTGCCGTCATCGGAGGGGGCTTGCACATGCCCCTTCAAACTTGGCAAGGTTTTCAAGGCGCCAAAGGCAATCACGCTGACCATGAGGGCAATGGCCAAAAAGGGCGCATGCCAGTTGAAAGAGGAGGACAAAAAGAGGGCCAAGGGCACACCTGCCACTGTTGCCACCGAAAAAGAAGTCATGACCACACCCATGGCCCTGCCCCTGCGTTCAAATGGAATGACTTCCGCCACGATGGTTTGTGACAAGGCCATCAAGACACCCCCAAAAAAACCAGAGGCAACGCGCGCTGTCATGAGCCAGGCATAGGTCGGTGCCAAACTACAAGCCAAGGCAGCAATCCCAAACAAAGGGTAGAGGGTGAGCATCATTCGCTTGCGGCCAAAACGATCGATGTAGGTAGCAGCCAAAAGCCCCGAGAGGCCAGCCGCAAAGGTGTAGGCCGACACCAAGAAACCAAACTGCCCTGCGGAGATGTCAAAAAGCTGGGTCAATTGCGGCCCCAAGGGCATCATGATCATGAAGTCGAGCACGCTCGTGAATTGGATGCTGGCCAATGTGAGCAGCAGCCAGCGTTCTCTTCGAGGCGTCAAATGTGTGGTCATGGGTGGTTTTCCTGAAGCTCTGACTCTATCATTCGGCCATGCACTTGGATGACCTCACACAATCAGCATCCCTAGGGGGCCGTTTGATTCCCTCTTCTGGCGACATCACCCGCGGGCTGGTCCTGATGGGGGGTGGCGCTCGCACAGCGTATCAAGCAGGTGTGTTGCAAGCACTGGCCACGCTGCTTAAAGAACACTCTGTTCAAACCCACACCGGATTGCATCACACCGCAGCAAACCCGCACGCGGACGTGCACCAGGCATTTCCATTTCAAGTCTTGGTGGGCACTTCAGCAGGCGCTCTGAATGCCACTTACTTGGCCAGCAGGGCCATCGATGGGCTTAACGCGCTTCAGGGTTTGGGTGAGTTTTGGCATGGCCTGCATTCCCACTTGGTGTACCACCTGCCCGACACCCCCTTCGCCAAATTCAGTCGATGGGCCACGGCGCTAGGCGTGACCTTGTCTGCTCGCCAACAAGGGGCTGCGCTAGACAGCATGCCATTGGTCGACACCTTGCATCGGCGCATTGCACTCAACAACATTGAAATGGCTTTGGTGGGAGGCCACTTGAAAGCCTTAGCCGTGACAGCCTCCAGTTACACCACGGGTGTGCACTGGACCTTTTGCCAAACCCACCATCTGAAAAGCCCGCAGGCTTGGAATCGGCCTGGACGACGCGCTGAGTTGCAAGACATCACCATTGAGCACTTGATGGCCTCCAGTGCCATTCCTTTTTTGTTTCCAGCCACCCCATTGTGGGTCGATGGCAACATGGAATTCTTTGGCGATGGCTCGATGCGGCAAAGCTCGCCGCTGTCACCGGCAGTGCATTTGGGCGCCAACAAAATTTTGGCGATAGGGGTTGGGCAGCCGCAGCGCGCCAGCATTGGGCTGCACTCGCGCGATGCGGGTGCTGCCTCATTGAATAAAAAGCGCCCCAGTCTGGGCAACATTGCAGGTCACGCCATGGCCAGCGTTTTCAATGACACCTTGCTGGCTGATGTGGAGCAGGTTCAGCGTGTGAATCAAAGCATTCAACAATTGAAAACTCATCTTTCAGAACATCACAGCCCTGCGCTGGCTCAAGCACTGCCATTCCGAGAGGTCGAAGTTTTGGCCATGCAGCCCAGCGAATCACTCGATGCTTTGGCGCAAGCGCATGTGCACGAATTGCCGCGGCCGGTGCACCGCGTGTTGGAAGGCTTGGGTGCTTTGAAGGGCTCTGGCGCCAGCTTGGCAAGCTATCTTTTGTTTGAGCCTGGATTTTTGCGCGCACTGATGGCCTTGGGTGCCCACGACGTAGCGCAACGCAAAGAAGCGCTCTTGGATTTTTTTGCGGATTAAGTGCCATAATCCGACCCATCATTATTTTGGAGTTTGCTCCGTGGAAAGCCACCCTAGTTGGTAGCTTTCGAATGAAATGGTCTCCTCGCTGCGCACTGTGCCGCAGCCCTGCCAGTCGTTCGAAAGCTGCTTGCCCCCATTGCCGCCTTATCGAACACTTGGCTCCCCGTTTTTTTTGGGGGCTGAAGGAGATCTGCCATGCTCAACATTTTTACATTGGCCAACGGCCGCCTCGTTCAGGAAGAGATTGAATCCCTGGAAGAGCTGTCTAAGTTCCAACCGATCTGGGTCGACCTTGAGTCGCCCACCGTGGAAGAAAAACGCTGGATCAAACAATACTACGGTCTGTCCATTCCAGAAGATGCGATGGACGAGGACATTGAGGAGTCTGCGCGCTTTTACGAAGAAGACAATGGCGAGTTGCACATTCGCTCTGACTTCTTGATTGCCGACGAAGACGAGCCTCGCACCGTGCGATGTGCGTTCATCTTGAACCAACACAATGCCGACCTGCGCAGCCGAGGCGTGCTTTTTTCCATTCACGACGAAGACGTGCCCGTGTTTCGCCTGCTGCGTTTGCGCGCACGCCGCGCACCCGGTTTGTTGGAAGACGCCAAAGAAGTGTTGCTGAAGTTGTTTGACGCAGATGCTGAGTACTCTGCTGACACGCTTGAAAATATTTACGACAAGTTGGAAACCGCTGGCAAGCTGGTCCTGTCTGGCGACGTAACCGACGCCATGGCCGGCGAAGTGCTGGGAGCCATTGCACGCCAGGAAGACTTGAACGGCCGCATTCGCCGCAACGTGATGGACACCCGACGTGCGGTCAGCTTCATGATGCGAAGCAAGATGCTGAATGCTGAACAGTTTGAAGAAGCGCGACAAATTTTGCGCGACATCGATTCGCTCGACTCACACACCGAGTTCTTGTTTGAAAAGATCAACTTCTTGATGGACGCCACTGTGGGTTTCATCAACATCAACCAGAACAAGATCATCAAGATCTTCTCAGTGGCCAGCGTGGCCTTGCTGCCGCCAACACTCATTGCCAGCTTGTACGGCATGAACTTTCAGTACATGCCCGAGTTGTCGCAAACTTGGGGCTATCCGTATGCGCTGTGCCTCATGGTGGCCAGCGCGGTGGTGCCCATGTGGTATTTCCGCAGGCGGGGTTGGTTGAAGTAAAACCTTTGAAGCGCTTCAACCAAAGGCGCCTCAAGCTTTGGGCATGCGCCTTAAAAACTCAGACACAATGGCTGCGCTGTAAGGACTGGCCACGTTTTTCACAAACTGCGTGAAGTCAGTGTGTGCATCGTCGTCAGCACGGTCGGACAAGGTTCGCACCACCGCCATACGCATGCCATACGCATGGCACACCTGCGCCAACGCGGCGCCTTCCATCTCAACGGCCAAAGCATCTGAAATGTCTTTTTGCAGGCGCTGACTTTCAGATGCGCTGGACACAAATTGATCGCCGCTGATGATGAGGCCGGAATGCACTTGCACTTGAGGCAAGGCTTGTTGGGCACTTTCAATCAAACACTGCGTCATGTCCGTATCGGCTTCAAAACGTGCACGGCCCAGCAAGGGCACTTCGTATTGAGGAAACAAAGGCGAAGCGTCCATGTCGTGCTGCAGCAGCGCTGTACCGACCACCACATCACCAATCTTGACGTGGCGCGCCAAGCCGCCTGCCACACCAGTGAACAAGATTTTTTGAACTTGGTACTTTTCAACGAGGACCGTGGCAGTGATAGCGGCTGCCACTTTGCCAATACCAGACAACACCGCCACCACTGAATGGCCATGGAGATGGCCTTGCCAAAATTGTCGCCCTGCCACTGTTTCGCAACGGGCATCTTGCATGAGCGCCAGAACAGCGGACAACTCTTCTTGCATGGCCCCCATCAGGGCAATGCGTGGCATGCGCTCACTTCGGTGCATCACGCAATTCGCGGCGCAAGATTTTGCCCACCGCAGTTTTCGGGAGTTCTGCTTGGAACTCAATGACCTTGGGTTGTTTGTAGCCTGTCATGTTGGCGCGGCAGTACTCGCGCACTGCGCTCTCTGTCAGTGAAGGATCTTTTTTGACAATGACCAACTTGACAGCTTCACCTGTTTTTTCGTCGGGCACGCCGACTGCCGCGCACTCGAGTACGCCCGGGCACAATGACACGGTTTCTTCCACATCGTTGGGATAAACATTGAAGCCACTGACCAAGATCATGTCTTTTTTGCGATCGACGATTTTGAAAAACCCACGCGCATCTTGAATGCCAATGTCACCTGATTTAAAAAATCCATCGGGTGTCATGCACCGTGCCGTTTCATCGGGACGCTGCCAATAACCCGCCATCACTTGCGGTCCCTTGATGGCAATTTCGCCAGGCTGACCCAACTCGGTCACTTCATTGCCTTCATCGTCTAGTAACTTCATGAACGTACTGGGCAAAGGCACACCAATGGTGCCTGTAAATTGCGTGCTGGTGGTGGGGTTGCAACTGGCCGATGGACTGGTCTCGGACAATCCATAGCCTTCGCAAATAGGGCAACCCGTTTTTTGCAACCACAGGGCGGCCACTGCGCTGGTCACCGCCATGCCGCCACCCACCGACACCTTCAAGTTTTTCCAATTGACTTTGTCAAAGTCAGGGTGATTGGCCAAACCGTTGAACAAGGTATTGACCGCAGGAAAACTGTGAAAGGTTTGTTTGGATAGCTCTTTCAACACCGCTGGCAAATCGCGCGGGTTGGGAATCAAAATGTTTTTGCCGCCGGTGCGCATGCCCAACATCATGTTCACAGTAAATGCAAAGATGTGATACAGCGGCAAAGCGCACACCGACGTGGGCTGTTCGTTGGCGGGCACCCGCTTCATCACGGGTTCGTTCCAAGCTTCAGATTGCAACAAATTGGCAATGACGTTGCGATGCAAAAGAACAGCGCCCTTGGAGATCCCGGTTGTTCCGCCGGTGTACTGCAACAAAGCAATGTCTTCTGCACTGACAGTGGGCGGCTGAAACCTGACTTCACTGCCAACTCGCAAAGCCTGGTTGAATTTCACGGCGCCAAAGAGGTGAAATTCTGGCACCAAGTTTTTCATGTTGCGAACCACGAAATTGACCACCGCAGATTTTGGCCAATTCAACATGTCGCCCATGGCGCACATCACAACGTGTTTGACTTGCGTTTGCTTGATGCACTTTTGCAAAGTGATGGCAAAGTTTTCGATGATCACAATGGCTTTAGCGCCAGAGTCTGTCAATTGGTGCTCAAGCTCGCGCGGCGTGTAAAGTGGATTGACATTGACCACCACCAGACCGGCTCGCAAAATTGCCGCAACGGCCACAGGATACTGCGGCACATTGGGCATCATGATGGCAACGCGATCCCCTTTTTGCAATCCCAAGGATTGAAAATAGGCGGCCAGGGATTGGCTTTTGACATCGGTTTCTTCATAACTGATGTCTTGCCCCATGAAACTGTAGGCGGTGCGCTGGGCATATTTGGCAAAACTCTCTGCCATCAAGCCCACCAAGGACTCATACTCAGAAGCGTCTATGTCAGTCGGTACGCCCTCGGGGTAACTTTCTAACCAAACGCGTTCTGCCGTCATCACTCGATCGCTTTCACCATATCTTCCACCACTTTCTTGGCGTCACCAAACACCATCATGGTTTTGTCCATGTAGAACAGTTCATTGTCCAAGCCGGCATAGCCTGCCGCCATCGAGCGCTTGTTGACGATGATGGTTTTGGCTTTGTAGGCTTCCAAAATAGGCATGCCATAAATAGGGCTGCCTTTGATGTGCGCCGCTGGGTTGACCACGTCGTTGGCACCCAAGATGATGGCCACATCGGCCTGACCAAATTCACCGTTGATGTCTTCCATCTCAAACACTTGGTCGTAGGGCACTTCGGCCTCGGCCAGCAACACATTCATGTGGCCTGGCATGCGACCCGCCACAGGGTGGATGGCGTATTTAACCGTGATGCCTTTTTCAGTGAGCTTGGCAGCCAGTTCTTTGACCGCGTGCTGCGCACGGGCCACGGCCAAACCATAGCCAGGCACGATGACCACGGTCTCGGCATTGCCGAGCACAAAGGCCGCATCGTCTGCGCTGCCGCTTTTGACCGGGCGCTGTTCTTGTGCGCCACCGGCGGCTGCAGTGGCTTCACCACCAAAGCCACCCAAGATGACGTTGAAGAACGAGCGGTTCATGGCCTTGCACATGATGTACGACAGGATGGCACCCGATGAACCCACCAATGAGCCTGCAATGATCAACATGCTGTTGTTCAAGCTAAAGCCAATGCCCGCTGCAGCCCAACCAGAATAACTGTTGAGCATGGACACCACCACAGGCATGTCGGCACCGCCAATCGGAATAATGATGAGCACGCCCATGACAAAGGCCAAGGCCAACATGGCAAAAAACGCCGTCCAGTTTTCGGTGAACATGAACACCAAGCCCAAGCCCACTGTGGCCAAGCCCAAGATCAAGTTCAATTTGTGCTGACCGGCAAATTGCACGGGTGCACCTTGGAACAAACGGAATTTGTATTTGCCAGACAACTTACCAAACGCGATGACCGAGCCGCTGAAGGTGATGGCGCCAATGGCCGCACCCAAGAACAATTCGAGCAAGTTGCCTTTGGGAATGGGCGGCACTGTGCCGTCGGCTGCTTTGGTCACAATGCTGAAGGCATAAGGCTCAACCACCGCCGCAATGGCAATGAAGACCGCAGCCAAACCAATCATGCTGTGCATGAACGCCACCAACTCGGGCATTTTGGTCATTTCAACTTTTTGCGCCATGTAGGCACCTAAGCCGCCGCCCACCACCAAGCCGCCAAACACATACACCATGCCTCTGGCTTGGCCACCCGACAACTCAACAATCAATGCGGCCGTGGTCAAGGTGGCAATCAGCATGCCTGTCATGCCGAAAATATTGCCGCGAATAGAAGTGGTGGGGTGCGACAAGCCCTTCAGGGCTTGAATGAAACAAACGCTGGCAATCAAATACAACAAGGTGACAATGTTCATGCTCATGCTTTGTCTCCCTCAGCTGTCACAACTTTCTTTTCTTTCTTTTTGAACATTTCCAGCATGCGCCGAGTGACCAAAAAACCGCCAAAGACATTGACAGCCGCGAGTGCCACCGCGAGCACACCCATGGTTTTACCCAAGGTTGTTTCCGTCAGCGCAGCGGCCAACATGGCGCCCACAATGACGATGGCCGAAATGGCATTGGTCACCGCCATCAAAGGGGTGTGAAGCGCTGGTGTGACGGTCCAGACCACGTGGTAACCCACGTAGATGGCCAGCACAAAAATAATCAAATTGAGAAGGGTGGGGGACACTGCTTCCATGAAGATCTCCGGTTTTTTTAAATAAGTTTGGAAGGTGAAGGCTTATTTGCGCTTGACGTCGCCGCCCTGCGTCATCAAACAAGCCGCCACGATGTCGTCTTCCATGTCCACTTTGAATTCACCTTCTTTGGTGAGTACGAGTTTCAAAAAGTCGAGCACATTGCGGGCATACAAAGAAGAGGCATCGGCAGCCACCAAAGCTGGCAGGTTGGTTTCACCCACCAAGGTCACGCCATGCTTCACAACCGTCTTGCCGGCTTCGGTGAGCAAACAATTGCCGCCCACGCCATCGGCCGCCTTGCCTGCAGCGATGTCAACAATGACCGAGCCAGGCTTCATGCTTTTGACCATGTCTTCGGTCACCAGCACAGGCGCTGCGCGGCCGGGAATGAGGGCGGTTGAAATAACCACATCGGCCATGGCCACTCGCTTGGCCACTTCCACTTTTTGGCGCTCTAACCAGCTGGCAGGCATGGGGCGCGCATAGCCGCCCACACCTTCAGCGGCTTCTTTTTCTTCAGCGGTTTCGTAGGGGACGTCAATGAATTTGCCGCCCAAAGATTCCACTTGTTCTTTCACGCTGGGGCGGACATCGGAGGCTTCAATGACGGCGCCCAATCGCTTGGCTGTGGCAATGGCCTGCAAGCCCGCCACGCCCACGCCCAAAATGACCACGCGTGCCGCTTTGACAGTGCCAGCGGCAGTCATCAACATGGGGAAGAAGCGTTGGTATTTGTCTGCGGCCACCATGACGGCTTTGTAGCCAGCAATGTTGGCTTGCGATGACAACACGTCCATGCTTTGCGCGCGCGTGGTGCGCGGCGCAGCTTCCAAAGCAAAGCTGGTGAGGCCTGCGCCAGCCAGCCTGCTGAGGCCTTCCGCGTCAAACGGGTTCAGCATGCCCACCAAGGCAGCACCCGACTTCATGTGCGTCAACTCTGCTGCAGTGGGGGCGCTCACTTTGAGCACCACGTCGCAAGACAAGGCGCCAGCGGCATCGGTGATTTCTGCACCGGCAGCTTCATAGGCAGCGTCGGTCACGCTGGCTGACACGCCTGCGCCAGACTGAACGAGCAAGGTATGTCCTTGAGCTTTTAACTTTTTGGCCGTTTCGGGCGTCATGGCGACACGGGTCTCGCCAGGTCGGGTTTCGGCAGGTACGCCAATGCGCATAGATGTCTCCTGAATGCTTACAAACCTTAAAATTGCCGCTATTGTGCTTGATAAATCAAAAGGGCGTGGCCCAAGAGAAAGAAGTGAAACTTAATCTTGCATCGTAAAAAATGCTGAAATTTGGCCGCGGCCAAGGCCTCAGGGCTGGGTGCTCACTTTTTGACCCGCAGCCACTTGGTCCAAACGGGCTTGCTCTGCCAGAACTTTGGCCACATAACCCGTGTCACTTTGCAAAGTGTCCCCGCCCAGGTAAAAAAGCAAGCCGTCTTCCGTCACACCCCCCTTGAGGCGAATGTATTCTTGAAGCACTTGCGTCCCCACTCGCATGTTGGTCAGTGGGTCAAACGCAGCCAGCTTGCCGCCATACTTTTCATATTTTTTGACGTGAATGTCGGTCATCACCTGCATCAAGCCTTGGGCGCCCGCTGGGCTTTGGATGTAGGGGTGAAAACTCGACTCAATGGCCATCACCGACAAAATGAGGTGCGGCTTGATTTTCGTGCTGCTTGACAATTCATAGGCCTCGGCCACCAAGGCGGCCATGGGCTCAGGCGCCACCCTGTATTTGCTGGCCAGCCATGCGGCCACGGCCGCTTGCTTGCTGGGGATGTCCTTCAAATCCGTGGCAGTGGCCCTTTCTGCCGTGTTTTGAGGCTCCCACCACAAGCTGAACTGTCGGGAGCGCAGCCACTCATAAGCCGCAGACTCGGTTTGGGCCAAGATATCCGGGCGAAACAGCGCCACGCCAACGCCCAAAACCACCACCAGGCCCAACATGGCCAAACCACTGTGCGTGATGGTAAACACACCCTTGCCCACATCTTTTACAAAGATGCTGACAGCCAGTCTCAATTTGGCAAAGGCAGTGGGGGGTGAATCAGGCAACATGATGCTCGCAAGTATAGATATTTAGATCAAGGGATAATTGCAAGCATGAAGCATCACCGAATTGTTGTGGGTTTGTCGGGCGGGGTCGACTCCGCAGTCACTGCTCACTTGTTGAAAAAGCAAGGCCACGAAGTGGTCGGCATTTTCATGAAAAACTGGGAAGACGACGATGACAGCGAGTTTTGCGCTGCCAACATCGACTTTGTCGATGCCGCTGCCGTGGCCGATGTGGTGGGCATCGAGATTGAACACGTCAACTTTGCTGCTGATTACAAAGACCGCGTGTTTGCAGAATTTTTGCGCGAATACCAGGCTGGCCGCACGCCCAACCCCGATATTTTGTGCAACGCCGAAATCAAATTCAAATCTTTCTTAGACCACGCCATGCACGTGGGCGCCGACAAAATTGCCACCGGCCATTACGCGCGCGTTCGCTTGAATGAGGCGACAGGACTGCACGAATTGCTGAAAGGCTTGGACAACAGCAAAGATCAGAGTTACTTTTTGCATCGCTTGAACCAAGCGCAATTGTCCAAAACTTTGTTTCCAGTTGGCGAGTTGCTTAAAACGCAAGTGCGCCAAATTGCAGAAGAGATTGGCCTGCCCAACGCCAAGAAAAAAGACTCCACGGGCATTTGCTTCATTGGCGAAAGACCTTTCCGCGATTTTTTAAACCGCTACATCTCCAAGGAACCTGGCCCCATCAAAGACCCCAGCGGTCGGACCATTGGCAAACATGTGGGCTTGAGTTTTTACACTTTGGGACAACGTCAAGGCTTGGGCATCGGTGGCATCAAAGAAAAAGGTGCGCAACGCGGTGGGGGTGAGCACACACCTTGGTTTGTGGCACGCAAAGACATGGCCAACAATATTTTGTGGGTGGTGCAAGGCCATGACCATCCTTGGCTGTTGTCAGCCCAACTTGACGCCGCCGATGTCAGTTGGTGTTCGGGGGTTGCACCCGTTGCAGGGCGTTATGCCGCCAAAACACGTTATCGCCAAGCCGATGCCGCTTGTACTTTTCAAGTGCCTCAGGCGTCGACGACTTCATCTGCGATTTCATCTGTGACTTCATCCGCATTTTCTTTGGCCTTCGATGAAAACCAATGGGCCGTCACCCCCGGGCAAAGTGCCGTGTTGTATGACGGCGAAGTTTGCTTAGGCGGGGGCGTGATCAGCTCGGCTGTGACCTTGAGGTAAGCTAAGCGAAGCCAAGTTCAATCGCCGCCGAGTGCCAACTTGCTGGGTTGTCTTTTCTCGACGGCAAATCGCAGCAGTGCCGCTGTTCTGAAAATGCCATGCGCAAATTTGCCATAGGGCAATGTCAAAAACAGTGCCATGACCATGCCCAAATGCACCGCCAACAAAATCGGCATGGCGGCGGTATTTTTAGACAGCATCAAGGCCAAGCCCGTCACACTGATAAAGAACAACAGGGCAATGAAGCCCCGGTCCATGGGTCTTTGTTGAGCGTCGCCGTGGTTGGGGTCTCGCGCCAAATTCAGGCGCCACAACCACAAGGTGCCCAGCGTCAGAGAAATACCGCCAACGGTACCCAGCAATTTGGGCAGGCTGGTGAAGTCGTAGGGTGCGGGCCAATCGAGCAGGTAGTGATAAATGGTTGCAACGCTGGTAGCGGCAAAGCACAACATGAAGCCATAAAACGTGAGATGGTGCGCGCGTTTCCGGGCCAAGGTGAAAGCATCGTCTTCGTTGTTGCAGCCCTCACCATGGCCACCGCCCAAATATTTCAAGCGCAAGGCATCGTGCGCCGCTTCTGCTGCTGCGGGAGAACTCAAGGGAGCGCCACTGGTGGCAGGCGTTACTTCGCGCCAAAACTTCATCACCCCCAAAGCCAGCGCCAGCACTGACCATAAGAAAATAGGTGCAAACATGCTCACCATGAGGTTGTGCGGGAAGATGGCATAAAAACCATTTTGAACAGGGCCGCCCCACAGCGTGCCATTGCTTTGAATCGCAAGTATCAAAAACAAACTGAGACTGAGCGCCAAGGCCATTGAGACCGCCAGACCATTGCGCTTGTAAAGCCCACCTAGGGCTTTGGGCCAAGCGTAATCGGAATAGGTTTGACCCCGCACGGTGGCCATCGACTTGGGCACATTGATGGCAAATTCGTGCGGTGGCGCATATTGGCAAGCGTGCAAGCATGCGCCGCAGTTGTGGCACAAATTGGCCAAGTAATGAATGTCGGTCTTGCCAAATTCCAAGCGCCTGGTCATAGCAGGGAACACAGCACAAAATCCTTCGCAATAGCGGCAGCCATTGCAAATGTGAAGCTGGCGTGCCACTTCTTTTTCAGGGGCTGTTAAGAGAATTTCGCCACGCCCCAAAGCTTGTGCTTCTTGCGTGAGTTGTTGAAGTGTTTGCATGATGAATTGTTTAAGCGCTCACGCGCGTGTCTCTGTCTGCCGTGCCCTGCATCACTTGCTGCGCCAAACGCGGCTCAGACTCAGAAATGCCCAATGCAGCACGGGCTGCTTGCTGGCCCGCAATACGGCCAAATGCAGTGCCAATGGTCATGCCAACGCCGGCGGTGTAGCCTTTGCCCAAAACGTTGCCAGCCATCATCTCTCCGGCTACAAACAAATTGGGGCTTGGTTGATTCTGAAAACGCACAGCCGTGGTGTCGTCTGTTTTCAAACCCAGATAGGTGAAGGTCACACCGGGCTTGACGGCGTAGGCATAAAAAGGTGCAGTGTCTAATGGCAAAGCCCAATGTGTTTTGGCAGGGCTCACGCCCTCGGTGTGGCAATTGTCTAAAACAGTATGGTCAAACCGCCCTGGCACACATGCTTGGTTATAGGCATTCATGGTGGCCATGAAGGTCTCGACATTGAGGCCAATCTTTTGGGCAAGCTCAGGCAGCGTTTGGGCCACCGTGCCTTCAAAGACGGGCGGCATGAAACGGCCAACGGCTTTGGCATCCGAAATGGAGTAACCAATTTGACCTGGTTGCTGCGCAACCAGTCGGCCCCAAATGGCGTAACGCTTGGGCCAAAAGTCTTCGCCTTCGTCGTAAAAGCGCTCAGCATTTTTGTTCACCACGACGCCCAAAGTGACGCAATCGATGCGGGTACAAATACCGCCGTCGTAAAGCGGCGCGCGCGCGTCAATGGCAACCATGTGCGCTTGCGTTGGATCGCTAATTTGATCGGCGCCGGCGTTCAGCATGTACTTGAGCAAAGTCCCTTGATTGAATTTGGTGCCCCGAATTAAAAAATTGTCAGCGGGAAATTCACCTTGCTCGTTTTGTCCCCAAGCTTCACGCAGCCACGCCAAATTGGATTCAAAACCACCTGCCGCCATGACACATGTTTTGGCAGCAATGCGCTCTGTTCGAATGAGCTCGCCAGTGGCCGATTTGTGTCTCACGATGGCAGCTTTGAACACGCCGTTGTCCAGCTCTACTTCATGCACCTCAGCGTTGTACTGAATTTGAATGCCAAGTTTCTCAGCACTGCGGTAGTAAGCATTGACCAGCGCTTTGCCGCCTCCCATGAAGAAGGCATTGGTGCGCGCCGTGTGAAGTGCACCCGACAATGAAGGCTGAAATCTCACGCCGTGCTTGTACATCCAAGGTCTGCAGTGCTCGGAATGCCGAATGGCCAAACGCGCCAAGTGCTCGTTGGTCAAACCACCTGTAACCTTCAACAAATCTTGCCAAAATTCTTCTTCAGGATAGGCCTCGACCAACTCATCTTGAGGGGCATCGTGCATGCACCTCAAATTGCGCGTGTGAATGGAGTTGCCGCCGCGCCACTCTCGGGGTGCAGACTCCAACAACATGACACTGGCGCCTGCTTCGCGGGCCATGAGCGCCGCACACAATGCAGCATTGCCACCGCCAATGACCAAAACATCAAGCGCCATTTCTAGGACTCCAAATTTAGAATTGATAGCGGCGCAGTCCGCCATCGACAGGAATCACAGCGCCTGTGATGTAGCCGGCCAAGGGCGACGACAAGAAAGCCACCATGTTGGCCATGTCTTCGGGTTCGCCATAGCGTCCCACGGGAATTTCGTTGTCACACTGCCACTGACGGTATTCAGGGCTGTAGTTGCGAAAAATTTGTTCAGAGTGAATGCGGCCAGGTGGCAGGCAGTTCACGGTAATGCCGTGTGGGCCCACCATGCGAGACAAACCTTTGGCCCAGCTGTGAATACCGGCTTTGGCACAGAAAGCACCGTTCACGTGTTCCGGTTCGCTCTTGCCGGTGATGTTGATGATGCGGCCCCATTTGCGCGCAATCATTTGATCGATCAAGGCATCGGCCACTTGGCGTGGACGGTGAAAGTTCAAGGTGATGGCTTCTTGCCAAGCTTCTTCACTCACATGCAAATCTTTGAAACTGCGTGAGCCGCCTGCGTTGTTGACCAAAATGTCCACGTGGCCCAGGCCTTGGATGGCGGCGGATGTGAGTTTGGCCGCTGCGTCTTCAGCGTAGAGGTCAGACTCAATGATAACGGGACGATGGCCTCCGGCAGCCACGATTTCATCGGCCACTTCTTGCAGCTTTTCTGTGCGGCGCGCTGAAATGGCAAGCCTGACACCTTCGGCCGCCAATACCTTGGCAATGCCGCGACCGATGCCTACGCTGGCGCCAGTCACCAGCGCTGTTTTGTCTTTGAGTTGCAAGTCCATGGTGTCTCTCTCCAATCTGGGTTTTTGTGATGGATGACACTTTAACGCCTCCCTCTGCACCAGGGACTCGATGGAAGGGATTGGGGTATCAAAAAAAGTGATACCCCAGTTTGCTTGCCGTTTAGGGGGCGGTTTAAAGGGGCGGTTTGACCCTGGCGCCAGTCCAAATGCCCTGCGACACCAGCTGTTGGGCGCATTCTTTGAGAACCACTCGCGCGGCCAAAGCCACTGGGGAAAGCTCATCTTCAGACAAGCTGCACAGCACATTGACTCGCTGAACGTTGGCTTCAGAAATACGGGCCATGTGAAATCTATCGGCCGCATCCGAAAATCTGGCAACAGCGGCCCATGGCTGCAAAGTGGCGCCCAAACCAGCGTCTACTGCCTCCATGAGCAAGGCCAAAGAGTCAATCTCCAACACCACATTGGGCACCAGTTTGATCCTGGCAAAGGCTGCGTCAAGTGTGCTTCTCAGGCCGTGGGGGCCTGTGGGCAAGATAAGCGGCTCTTGCTTCAACTGACTCAACTTGAGGGTCTTTGCCATCTTGGCACGGGTCTTGTTCTTGGCACTGATGAAGAACAAGTCTTCTTCCAAGAGCGGCATCACACTCCAGCGGCGCGCGGTTTTCAAATCTGGACTGGGCAACAAGTGCGAGTCGAACAAGACAGCCAAGTCAAGCTGACGCGCATTCAACATGCTTGTCAAATGTCCAGAAAGACTTTCAACCATGTGCAAGCGAACATCGGGATAGCGCTCCCTCAAGGCACGCATCAAGGGCATGCCCAACACGGCCGCAGTGGTAGGCGCCATGCCCACACTGACAGTGCCCGACAAGCGCGACTCCTTGGCCGCACGCACCGCTTGCTCGGCGTGCCTGAGAGTGAGTTGGGCTTCTCTAAAAAACGCCACGCCCGCTTCGGTGGGTGTGACACCATGGGGAGAACGTTGAAGCAGCCGTGTAGAAAGCTCGCTTTCAAGCTTGGTCATTTGCTGGCTGAGCGCAGATTGAACCAAATTTAAATCAAGGGCAGCGCGGCTGATGCTGCCCAACTCGACCACCCTGACGAACGCGCGCAACTGACGAAGTTCCATGGTTCGTCCTAGCCCTGCAACTCAATCAACACATCAACTGACATCATGGCCACATTGTGCCAGTGATGTTGGCCTGCTGGCTGTTTAGCTTTGAACCTTGCAAGGGGCAGCGTCAGGCACGCCCATCTTGCGCAAGATCCAACCCATAGGGCAAATATTGCTAAAGCCAAACTGAAACAAATTGGCGCCCACAAAAGCGGTGAAGGCCAAAGCCCATGAACTGACAAACAGCGGACTGCCTTCAATACCCAGAGCAAGCGAGGTCATGATAAATAATCCCGCAATGATGCGGATGTAGCGTTCAACAGTCATACAGACTCCTTCGGTTTAAACAACGAAAAATAGAGCACAGGAATGACCACCAGCGTGAGCAAGGTAGACACCAAAATGCCAAAGATGAGGGACACGGCCAAGCCATTGAAGATGGGGTCGTCCAAAATAAAGAACGCACCAATCATGGCGGCCAAGCCCGTCAGCACAATGGGCTGCGCACGCACAGCGGCCGATTGAATGACGGCTTCTTTGAAGTCCATGCCTTGCGCCACTTGCAACTCAATGAAGTCCACCAACAAGATGGAGTTGCGCACAATGATGCCGGCCAAAGCAATCATGCCAATCATGCTGGTGGCAGTGAACTGCGCATTCAACAATGCGTGGCCAGGCATCACGCCAATCATGGTGAGTGGAATGGGCGCCATGATGACCAAGGGTGTGAGGTAGCTCTTGAACTGCGCCACCACCAACAAGTAAATCAAGATCAAACCCACACCATAGGCGGTGCCCATGTCGCGGAATGTTTCGTACGTGATTTGCGATTCGCCATCCCACTTCACGGCGTACTCGCGATAAGTGTCAGTGGGTTGTTGAATCCAGTACTCACCCAATTCACCTTGACCCGGCAGCGCCGCCTCTTTCAGATTGGCCCGAATGCCAAAGAGGCCATAGAGTGGCGAGTCTTGTGAACCGGCCATGTCGCCCATCGCATAACTTACAGGCAGCAAGTCTTTGGTGAACAGCGGTTTTTGAATCACTTCGGTTTTGATTTCAACCAACTCAGACAGCGGCACAAGCTGTCCATTGACTGCACGCATGGGCATAGCCAACACATCCTTCAAACCCACCTGCGATTGCAGAGGTAATTGCAAGCGCACAGGCACGGGCATTTTGCTGCCGTCATTGCGCATGTAGGTGGCATCAATCCCTTGCAAGCTACCCTGCACAGTTCGTGCAATGGCGCTTACGGGAATGCCCAATGTTTCGGCACGTTGTGTTCGCACTTGCAACCACTGTCTTGGCGCATCGGCCTTGAGAGACGTGTCAACCCCCACAATGCCTGGCGTTTTGGCAAAGGCTTTGGCCACGTTGGCTGCCAAGGCCTGACGACCCGCTTCATCGGGGCCATAAATTTCGGCCACCAGCGGACTCATCACGGGTGGGCCAGGCGGCACTTCCACCACCTTGATGTTGGCGCTGTGCGTGGCCGCAATTTTTTCCAAGGCTGGGCGCAAGCGCTGTGCAATGGCGTGGCTCTTTTCGGAGCGTTGGTGTTTGTCGACCAAGTTGACTTGCAAGTCGCCTTGCTCGGCATCTGCGCGCAAATAGTATTGGCGCACCAAACCATTGAAGGTGATGGGACTGGCCGTGCCCGCATACGACTGTACATCCAAGACTTCTTTTTGCTGCGCTAAGAAGGTGCCCATCTCTTGCAAAGCAGACGCGGTGTTTTCTAAGGGTGTGCCCGCCGGCATGTCGACCACCACTTGAAATTCGCTCTTGTTGTCAAAGGGCAGCATTTTCAAAATGACCCACTGCACACCGGCCAAGCCCAGCGACAGGGCCATGGCCAACACAATGCCGCCCAAGAGTTTCCAGCGCTGGCGGCGGTTGTTTAAGAAGGGACGCAGAATACGGCCAAACAAATCGGGCAAGCGCGCTGCAAAACCAGTGGCGGATGCATGCGAAGTCTCATGAGATCCTGCGTGAGCGTTGCCACCGTGATGCGACTTCATCCACTTCAAAGCCAACCAAGGCGTGACGGTAAAAGCAATCAACAAAGACAAGGCCATGCCCAAGCTGGCATTGATGGGAATAGGGCTCATGTACGGACCCATCAGACCCGATACAAAGGCCATGGGCAACAAAGCTGCAATCACGGTGAGGGTGGCCAAGATGGTGGGCCCGCCCACTTCGTCCACAGCCGCAGGAATGATTTCTTTGAGTGATTTACCGGGGTACAACTGTTGATGACGGTGGATGTTTTCCACCACCACAATGGCGTCGTCCACCAAAATGCCAATCGAGAAAATAAGCGCAAACAAACTCACGCGATTGAGTGTGAAGCCCCAGGCCCAACTGGCAAACAAGGTGGCGGTCAAGGTCAAGATGACGGCACCGCCCACAATCACAGCTTCACGTTTGCCCAGTGCAAAACCTACCAACAAAATAACCGAGGCGGTTGCAAAGGCCAACTTCTGAATCAGCTTGTTGGCTTTTTCAGCAGCGGTTTCGCCATAGTCGCGTGTGATGGTGGCTTCAATCCCTTGCGGCAACAAGGTGTTGCGCAACTGTTCAACGCGTGCTCGAGCAGCACGGGCTACATCCACGGCGTTTTCACCTGGCTTTTTGGTCACGGTCAAAGTGACTGCGGGGTACATCTGTCCCTTCAAATCAACCTGCGACGTACCCGGCAAGTAGCTCACATATTGCTGTGCTTGTTGCGCGCCCTCTTCAATTTGCGCTACTTCTTTTAAGTAGATGGGCTTGCCAGCATGGACGCCCAGCACCACATCGGCCACATCGTTTGCCGATTCAAAAAAGTTGCCGGTTTCAATGTTGATGCGCTGACCTGCAGGGCTGTTGGGGTTCATCACATGGCCTGACGGCGCAATGGCATTGGCACCCGCCAGTGCGGCCTGCACACTCAACAAGTCCAGACCACGCTCACGCAAACGTGTGGGATTGAGGTTCACTTGCACCGCACGACCCGGTCCGCCAATGGTTTGAACTTCGCGCGTACCCTTGACTTGCTTCAAGTCCATTTCGAGACTGCGCGCCACGCGCTCTAATTCCAATGCAGATGGCGCATCTTTGCCCCACAAGGTAACGGCCAAGACGGGTACATCGTCAATGCCTTTGGGTTTCACAATCGGAGCCAAGGTGCCTAGGTCACGCGGCAACCAGTTTTGATTGGCGTTGAGCACATCGTACAAACGCACCAAGGCTTCTGTGCGCGGCACGCCCACTTTGAATTGCACCGTCAACACCGCCATGCCAGGGCGCGACACAGAATAGGTGTGCTCAATACCCGCAATTTGACCCAGCACTTGTTCTGCGGGCCGCGCTACTTTGTTTTGAACATCTTCGCTACTGGCACCTGGAAAAGGAATGAGCACATTGGCCATGGTCACATTGATTTGCGGCTCTTCTTCGCGCGGTGTAACCAAAACGGCAAACAAACCCATGAGCAAGGCCACGATGGCCAGCAATGGCGTGAGCGCGTTGTTTTGAAACTTGGATGCAAGTTGTCCGGCAAAGCCAAAGTTGGTTTGCCCAGTCTGCTGCTCTGCTTGATTATTTGGCGACATGTGCGCCTCTCATGCCCGCTTGCACGGCATCCACGGCAATCAAGTCACCATCTTTCAGGCCCGCCCAAATTTCAACGCCGGCGCCGCCATGGTCTGCGCCCAAGCGCACCAACTTCATGGCAAAGCCATTTTCTTGGACCACATACACCGCCGTAATTTCACCTCGGCGCAAGATAGCTGATTTGGGCACCAAGCCTTTGGCTTGCGCTGCGCCAGCAATTCGAACTTGCACTTGCTGACCCGGAGATACATTCATGGGCACCCCAGTTCGGGGCAAATCCAATTTGATGCCAATGGTTTGACTGATGCCATCGGCGTTGGGCATGATTTGCATTGCCACAGGCTTGATGGTTTCTGGTCCTGATTGAATTTGAATGTCACTGAGCTTTGGCAACGCGCTTTTCTGCGACGCTGGCCATTGCATGACAACCCGCAAGGGTTGCGGTGCATAAACGGTCATGAGCGGTTTGCCTGGCATGGCCAAGTCGCCTGCTTGTACAGATGTTTCTAAAACCCACGCATCGTAGGGCGCAGTCACTTTGGAAAATGACTGCGTCACTTTGGCTTGCGCACTGGCCGCGCCTGCACTGTCGCGACCTGCTTGAGCCGCTTTGTATTGTGCCTCTGCCAAGTCCAAAGCCGCAGAACTGACAAAGCCCTGCGTCTTTAATTCTTGTGTGCGCTTCAACGCTATTTGCAACTGACGCAACTCGGCGTCGCTTTGTTGCAATTGCGCTTGGCTTCGGAGTACACCCGTTTGCGTTTCTCTGTCATCAATGGTAGCCAATACCTGACCTGCTTTGACGCGGTCACCCGCTTTGACGTTCAAACTGAGCACTCGGCCTGGTATTTGGGACGACAAAGTGCTTTGCATCACGGCTTCAACCACACCATCGATCTCGCTGAAATTGGCCACTGATTTAGGGCCTGCTGAAATGACTTTCACAGCAGGGCCGGCGGGTGCTGCCGTGCTTAGGGCAAGGGCCGTGGCAGTGCCAATAGCCAGAATCACAGCCATGGCTGCGCGCCATATTGAGCGGCGTGATGCGTTTGCAAAACTCTTTTTCATGTCGTCTCCAATGAAAGTGACATCTTAACATATACCCCACGGGGTATGCAAATGGTCGCAAAAAAAGCCTGTAGGACTTACAGGCTTCAGGGGTCATTTGGCTGCGAATGCGGCTTAAAACGGAATGTCGTCATCCATGTCGTCAAAACCACTGGCAGGCTTGGCGGCGGGTTTGCCAGCAGGTGCGCTAGCAGCAGGACGGGGCGCTGCTGCAGGCCGGCGGGCCGGTGCGCCGCCCTCGTCGTCACCACCACTTGGGCCGCCCATGCCTTCACGGCCGCCGAGCAATTGCATTTCGGTGGCAATGATGTCGACGGTGTTTTTCTCAACGCCGGCCTGGTCGGTGTATTTGCCGTATTTCAGGCGGCCTTCAATGTAGATGGGGCGGCCTTTTTTGACATACTCGCCAGCGATTTCGGCCAAGCGGTCGTAAAAGGTGACGCGGTGCCACTGCGTGTCCTCCACGGTTTCGCCAGACGTGCGGTCTTTGCGGCGGCTGGTGGTGGCAATGCTGATGTTGGCCACGGCCTGGCCAGAGGGCAGGTAGCGAATTTCGGGGTCACGGCCGCAGTTGCCGATCAGAATGACTTTGTTGACGGATGCCATGTTTGTTTCCTTGAATTCTCTTGGGATGAATAAGTGCAATTATGCTTCTTAGCGGACCGGTGCCTCAATGGGTTCCATGAACCATGCAACCAAAAGCCAGACCAGTGTGGCCAGCCCGCAAACCCCAAATAAAACCTGAGCGCCCCCTGATTTCATGAGGGCGCCGCCTACCGCACCCCCCACAAAGAAGCCCAGCGACTGCAAGGTATTGTAAAAACCCATGGCCATGCCACGCGCATGCGGCGGGGCACCCCGAGAGGCAATGCTGGGCTGACAGGCTTCCAAGATATTGGAGGCGGAAAAGAAAACACACAAGATGGCCGCAATGCACCACAAGTTGGGCGTACCGCCTGCCACCAGGGCCAAGCTGAACAAAACCAGCGCGATGACCATGGCTGAGCCTAGGAAGACGGCGCGCAGATAGCCTTTTCTTTCAAGCGGAAAGAGTGTTTTGCCCATGACCAAAAACCCAAACAACACGGCGGGCAGATAGATCCACCAATGGTGCTCTTTAGGCAAGCCAGCATCCACCATCATTTGCGGCACGGCCACCCACATGGCCAAAAGGACGCCGTGCAGCACAAATACTCCCAAATTGTTGCGCAGTGAGGGGATGTGCGTCAGAACTTCCTTCAAACTGCCTTTGGGCACCGCTGTTTTCTGGGTCGGCTCGGGGGGCACACCCCATAGAACCACGGCCACACCACCAAAAGCCAACAGCCCCGTGAGCACAAACAAGCCCGGCAAACCCGCAATGGCATTGAGTGCCGGGGCCAAAATCAAGGACAGCGCAAACATCAGGCCAATGCTGGCCCCCACCAAGGCCATGGCCTTGGTTCTGACCAGATCACGGGTTTGGTCTGCCAACAAAGCAGTGACCACCGCAGAAACGGCGCCCGCCCCCTGCAAAGCCCGCCCTATGAGCACGCCATACAAACTGTCTGCGGATGCGGCCCAAAAGCTGCCCACCGCCAAAATCAGCAGGCCAAACACAATCACTTTTTTGCGGCCTATCTTGTCGGAAGCCGCCCCAAACGCCATCTGCAAAGCCCCCTGTGTGAGGCCATAAATACCCATGGCCAAGCCCACCAGGGCAGGATCGTCACCCCCAGGGTAATGCGCAGCCTCGAGGGCAAATACAGGCAACACCAAGAACAAACCCAACATGCGCAAGCCATAAATGGCCGCCAGTGAAATGCTGGAGCGCTTCTCCAATGAGGTCATGAGCGAGGGATTCACAGCCTGAGCGGATTCAGAAGGCGAAACAGGGTTGGGGGATGCGTTCATATAAATTAGCTTTGCCGCCCAATTGTCCCCGATTCCAAAAGGTATCTCAAAACCTGATTTTCTCCGGTGGGGTTGGTCAGAAAGGCTGAAGGCGGCTTCCTCATACTGGGGTACCAGAAATCGTTCAGCCGCCTTCAGCCTTTCTGCCCAACTTCGCGGTTTGATAAGCCAAAAACCGCCAACAGACTTTCATTTTTAACGGTAATATTCGTCCGTTCAGATTTTTAGCAACTTCATTGGAGATTTTATGAAACAAACTAACCGCCGCGTTTTTATGATGCAAGTGGCATTGGGTGGCACCGCTTTGGCAACCCAACAAGCCATGGCTCAAGCCCTGGTCAATGAAAAAGACCCCCAAGCCGCAGCGCTGGGTTATGCCGCCGACACCACGAAAGTCGATGCCAAGAAATTCCCCAAGCACACTGCTGCCCAAAAATGCAACAACTGCGCTTTGTACCAAGGCAAGGCCACAGACGCTGCTGGCGGTTGCCCCTTGTTTGCAGGCAAGCAAGTTCATGGCAATGGCTGGTGCTCCGCTTACGCCAAGAAAGCCTAAGTTCAGGCTTTTTTCTAGGCACCCCTCAAAAGCCAGCATCTGCTGGCTTTTTTCATTTCCACGCGCCCATCAGGAACACTTGAACCAGGGCAGCAGACAGAGTGCCCGTCTTTAGCGATAATCGAGGGTTTTGTCTGGCACCTCGATTTGGAACGCACCCAACGCCCCCGCAAGTCTCACTGATCTGGAAACGGCCAGGGAAAAAGCTCGCCTGCTAGAAGCCGCCCTGAACGCTGCTCGTTTAGAGGCAGGCATGCCCAGCAGCCAAGCCACCAATGACGCTCAAAACGGGGCCTACTTGGCCAGTGCGCTTCGCCAAACTCACATCAGTGTTCGCGGCGCCCGCACGCATAACCTCAAAAACATCGACCTCGACATTCCGCGCAACCAACTGGTGGTGATCACCGGCTTGAGCGGCTCCGGCAAATCAAGTTTGGCCTTCGACACTTTGTACGCTGAAGGTCAACGTCGGTATGTCGAAAGTTTGTCAGCTTACGCGCGCCAGTTTTTGCAATTGATGGACAAACCCGATGTGGATTTGATCGAAGGTCTGTCGCCTGCCATCTCCATTGAGCAAAAAGCCACCAGCCACAACCCGCGCTCCACTGTGGGCACGGTGACAGAAATTCACGACTATCTGCGTTTGTTGTTTGCCCGCGCAGGCACGCCCTACTGCCCCGATCACAACTTGGCACTGCAAGCGCAAACCGTCAGCCAAATGGTCGATGCTGTTTTAGGTTTGCCAGAAGACACGCGCCTCATGATCGTGGCCCCCATTGCACGCGAACGCAAAGGCGAGTTTGAAAAAGTCTTTGAACAAATGCAAGCACTCGGGTATGTGCGCTTTCGCATCAATGGCGAAACATTTGAAGTGGAAGATTTGCCCACCCTGAAGAAAACAGAAAAGCACAACATCGATGTGGTGGTCGACCGTCTCAAAATTCGCCACGAAGCCGAGGCCCCTGCGCGTGATGCTTTGCGCCAGCGCATTGCCGAAAGTTTTGAAGCCGCTTTGCGCTTGGCCGAACAACGCGCCGTGGCCGTTGAAATGGACTCGGGCCAGGAGCACATGTTCAACGCCAAGTTTGCGTGTCCCGTTTGCCAATATTCCATTGCAGAACTTGAGCCGCGACTATTTTCTTTCAACTCGCCCATGGGTGCGTGCACCACCTGCGATGGCTTGGGCACCACCGAAGTTTTTGACATCGATCGCGTGGTGGCGTTTCCCTCTTTGAGTTTGGCCAGTGGTGCCATCAAGGGCTGGGACCGGCGCAATGGTTTTTATTTCAGCATGCT
>JACCDP010582189.1_pt1 | contig 29760 bp, 17 predicted proteins | sample 7445841 | NCBI WGS metagenome assembly JACCDP01 (sample SAMN15323441, study PRJNA562643) | freshwater metagenome | isolation source: river surface water | place: USA:Blue River Watershed | collected 2017-08-17 | reverse complement strand
TCCGATTAAGGTAGCACTAAGTTCGTTTATTTTCATGGGGGATTTTCTAAATTATGGGTAAAACTGATTAGGTTTGTAAGTTAAGAATTTATGAAGAGCACATGGTTATGGGTTGGCGTTTCTGCAGTAGCAGGGATGTTTCCAACAATAGGAATCGGACAGTCAAAATCGCCAAAAAAGACAAAGCCAGCGTCGGCATCTGTGACTAAACCCGCAACACCGGCAAAAAAGGTTCCAGTAACAGCGGCCATGAGTGCGCAAGAATTGGAACAGCGTTTAAATTCTTACAAACGTGTAAAATTAAGCACGGACACTTCGTTGCTTACGGCTGCAGAACGCAAATGCATTACTCATTTAATGAAGGCTGCAGAATACGCAGATCGGATTTTTTGGAAACAGACCATAGGACCCAAAGAGGAGTTTTTGGCAAGCATTAAAGATACCAATCAACGCAAATTTGCCGAGATTAATTACGGACCTTGGGATCGGTTGAATAACGATAAGTCTTTCGTTACGGGTTACGGGGAAAAGCCAGCAGGCGTTAATTTTTATGTGGAGGGATTTTCCACCAAGTTGGTGAAAGACACTCTGTTTTTACGCGATGTATTATCCCCTTATACGCTGATTAAAAAGTACGAAATGCCTAAACCACCTCCGCCAATGAAACCAGGTGCGGATGCGATGCCCATGGATCCTATGGACATGGAAATGCCTAATCCAGGCATGCCGTTTACAGGCACGGACGGGCAGCAGTATGCCATTCAAAAATACAGTGAAGCTTACCGGAAAGAGATCATGAAAATTGTGATGCACTTGAACGAAGCAGCCCAAGCCATCGAGGCGGAGGATAAAGACTTTGCGGAGTACTTGCGTATGCGTAGCGGCGGTTTGATGATGGACGATTACATTGCTAGCGATGTGCAATGGTTGGGGTTGAAATCGCATTTGGATATCGTTATTGGACCCATTGAAAACTACGAGGACAAACTAACCGGTCAAAAGACATCGTACGAATCCTACGTATTGGTAAGGGATATGGAATGGGGTAAGCGTTTGGATAAATACGTGGGCATGTTGCCAGCATTGCAGGCAGGTTTGCCGGTAGATCCTAAGTATAAGCCGGTGTTAAACAGCGGCTCTGAAACCAACGTGTCCACGGGTGAAATCATCCAAAAAGAAGGATTTCCGCCCATGCAAAAGCCCGCTCAGCCCATGAGTCAGTTGGCTGTTTTCGATGTGGTGTATTATGGTGGGGATTGCAATTCGGGCAGCAAAACCATTGCGGTTAATTTGCCTAACGACGAGACCATTCAAGAGAATTTTGGAACGCGTAGATCGCAATTGAAAAATACCATGAAGGCCAAATTTGACCATATCGTGGTTCCCATTTCAAAAGTGGTTATTGCTCCTGAGCAACAAAAACACATAACGTTCGATGCGTTTTTTAACAACGTAATGTTCCACGAAGTGGCCCACGGGTTGGGTGTGAAATATGTGGTATCGGACAAGTCTGTGTCTGAGGGTAATTCAAAAACCATTCGGGAGGCCTTGGGAGTGCATTATTCGGCTTTGGAAGAATGCAAAGCCGATGTGTTGGGGTTGTACATGGTGACCGAACTGTTTGATAAAAAAGAACTTGGCGGTCAATTGGACGATTATTATGTGACTTTTGTAGCTTCGGTCTTTAGAAGTGTTCGATTTGGGGCTTCTTCGGCCCACGGAAAAGCCAACATGATCACGTTCAATACCTTGTTGGATCGTGGAGCAATTAAATATTCTAACAAAGGATATTACACTGTGAACGTGGGGGTCATGCGCTCGGTAATTGCGGTATTAGCGGGTTCCTTATTGCAAGTACAAGGCGATGGAAATCCAGTAAAAGCAGCCGATATGTTGAGTTCTTTAGGGGTGATTCGAGAAGGGTTGTCGGCCGATTTGAAACGTATCGAAGCGGCATCCATACCGGTTGATTTGGTGTTTGATCAGGGCATTTCGACGTTGGGTTTGGAAAAGTATTTTGAAGATCCGGAAGTGAAAATGCGCGAGTGGGCCAAACAACAGCAAAAACGCGGAGGGTTTAACGGCGGAGGTATGGACGGTATGGGAAATCCCGGCGGAATGCCTGGCATGGGCGGACCTAGCGGTGCTCCTGGCATGGGCAATCCTCCTGCAGGAAAACCCGGACAAGCACCGGTTCCTCCGGCAGGTGGAAATGCACCCGGAGTTCCTCCTACACCTAAAGGCAAAAAGTAATTTGATAGTTTAGATAGTATAATTAGGGAAAGTATGAAGTTAAATCGTTGGGTGGTACTCACCACCACTACCAGTGTTCTGGCATTGTTTGTTTTCTGCAGTAACAAAAAATCAACCGGATCGGATGGCTTTTTTGGCCATTTGATGGGTGTTTTGCAATACGCTCATTACGAGCCCAAAGAGGTGGACGATAGTCTGTCTTTGAAGGTGTACAACAATCTCATCAGTCAATTGGACAGAAATAAGCATTTTTTTACAGATGAGGATTTAGGGCAATTATCGGCTCACAAATATTCCATCGACGACCAGATCAAAGCGGGTCGATTTGATTTTTTTGATCAAACTTGGGAATTGTTGAATAAACGAATTGATTTGCTGCAGCCGTATATCAACTCGGAATTGGAGAAGCCATATACTTACACTACCAACGAAGAATATGTGTTGATGGATGAGCCCGATAAATTCTTGCCAAACCAACCTGCGTTGTTAGAAGATTGGAAGCGGTGGTTGAAATTTCAATCCTTGGAGCGGTTGTCTCGTAAAATGGAAAGTCAAAAGAAGATGAAGGATTCTGCATCGGCCAACAAAATTAAACCCTACGATACGTTGGAGTTGGCAGCAAGAAATGAGACGAAGAAGTTTTATGCCGATTGGTTTAAACGATTGAAAAAGATGGATCGCAGGGACCAGATTGCTATGTATGCCAATGCTATTTCGGAAGTGTACGATCCCCACACCGAGTATTTTCCGCCCGAGGATAAAGATAATTTTGATATCGGCATGACGGGTAAATTGGAAGGCATCGGCGCAACGCTAACGGAGCGAGATGGATACATCAAAGTAGAACGAATTGTACCGGGAAGTGCCAGTTACAGACAAGGCGAATTGAAGGCCGGGGATTTGATTTTAAAGGTCGCCCAAGGTCCGGCCGAACCGGTGGATGTTGTGGATATGAAACTTGACGATGCAATCCAGTTGATTCGCGGGAAAAAAGGTACAGAAGTGAGACTAACGGTTAAGAAGCCGGATGGAAAAATACAGGTTATTCCCATTGTTCGTGAAGTGGTGGTAATCGAGGATACGTATGCTCGAAGCGCCGTTGTGAAATGGCAAGGTATTTCGATCGGTATGATACAGCTGCCCAGTTTCTATGCTGATTTTTCAACGCGTGGACGGGGTCGTCATTCCAGCGAAGATGTACGGTTGGAGATTGAGAAATTGAAAGAAGCGGGCGTGAAAGGCATCGTATTGGATTTGCGGAACAATGGGGGTGGAAGTTTGCAAGATGCCATCGATATGGGAGGTTTGTTTATTCCGCAAGGACCTATTGTGCAAGTAAAAGATGCTCGTGGTGTGGAAGTGTATTCGGACAAGAACACAGAAGTGAATTATTCGGGTCCGTTGGTGGTGTTGGTGAATACCTACAGTGCCAGTGCCAGCGAAATTTTGGCGGCGGCGATGCAGGATTACGGTAGGGCCATCATCATTGGTACGAAAAGTACCTTTGGTAAAGGCACGGTTCAGACGTTTGTACCATTGGAAGGTGGGGTGACCGAAGTGTTCCCCAGAGGCTATGGGCAGTTGAAAGTTACTATTCAGAAATTTTACCGAATTAACGGAGGTACTACCCAATTGATGGGCGTAGTTCCGGATGTAATTTTGCCAGATTTGTACGATGGTATTGAGCAAGGTGAGAAGGAAATGGAATATCATTTGTCCTACGATAAAATTCCTTCTGCTGTGTATTCGTCCTTTAATCCGTTCAAGGAAGATAGACGGAAATTGGCCATCAAGCAGGCCAATGCTCGCAAAGGGGGTTCGGAGTATTTTGGATTGGTGCATACGCGCTCAGAGGAATTGGCTAAACAGCGAAAGTCGTATACCTATTCTTTGAATTTAGAAAAATTCGAAAAGCAGCAAGAAGAGCTTCGCAACCAAGATAAACCCTTAAAGGATTTCAAGTACAGAACATTTTTTGATACCATCATGCCCCTGGCTGTGGATATGGAAGCGGTTAAGGGAGATAAGTCGAAAGAAGCCTTGCGCACCGATTGGTTGAAACGCTACAAAGAAGATGCGGTATTTGATATGGGATTGTTGGCGATGAGCGATTGGATTGGAGAAACTCCTGTTAAGCCTGCGGACAGCAGCAAAAAAACAGGGAAGAAGCCAAAATCCAAATCTGGCAGCGCTGCAGGTTCCACTTCGAAACCGAAATCTACGCCTAAAAAATCACCGGTAAAGGCGCCCACTCCGGCATCTCCTATGTAAGTTGGGTGGGTGCTAGTCTTTCCACAACGGGATAAACAGGGCTGAGGCCAAAACTAGGATTAAAAAATCCAGTGAACCTACCAAGGCGATGTCTTTCCAAACGCTGCTAACCAGTACGGGATTGATGGTTTTATTGGATGCTTTCATTCCCACCAACAGGATCGGGAGAATCACGGGTAAGCTTAAAACCGGTGCTAAAAATCCTGCTTGGTTGGCTTTGGAAGCGATGGCACCGATGAGGGTAAATACAAAGCTAATTCCCGCTGTAACCAAAAATAAATTGATGAAATAGGCTTGAATATGCTCGATGGGAAATCCCATGAAAAATCCGAAAAGTACCAAATTGATTAAGGTAAGCATCAGCATCGTTAGGATACCATAAAGCATTTTGGACCAAAGGATTGCGGTTGGCGTTGCCAGTTGATTGTAGTAAATCCATCGAGATCGGGTAATCCCTAGGAAGTTTTTTGCTACGGCTTGCAAGGTGCATAAAATAAGTACCAACCAAAACAAACTGTTCCAAATTTTTGGGGTAATGTGCGGTTGAGTAAGGAAGGACAACAATGCCATCGCGGCTATTTGTAATCCGGCGGCTGCAAGTACAGCGGGTTTTTTCAAATCCATCGCCCATTCGGCCTTGATCAATGTAAACAGGGTTTTAATAAACGATTGCCGAGCTCGGGGAAGAGATAAAGTCGATGAATTGCGGCTGTTATCGTTCATGGATGGCTGAAAATTCAAGCAGTTGAATTGCTTTGCGAAGGTATGCAATATTTTGTGCAATGGATACGATATTTGTGGCAACTATGTTTACGAAGATTTTAATTGCCAACCGCGGTGAGATTGCGATTCGTGTTATGAGAACCTGTAGGGAAATGGGAATTCAAACGGTGGCTATTTACAGCGAAGCGGACGTTAATGCCTTGCATGTTCGTTATGCAGATGAGGCATATTGTGTTGGGGGTGCTGCAAGTGCTGATAGTTATTTGCGGATGGATAGAATCGTAGCGTTGTGCAAGCAAACGGGGGCCCAAGCGGTGCATCCCGGATATGGATTTTTAAGTGAGAATTCGCGTTTTGCTAATTTACTTAAGGATAATGGCATAGTATTGATTGGTCCTACGGCCGAAGCGATGGAAGTGATGGGTAGTAAGATTGCCTCCAAACAAGCGGTGAAGCAATTTGGGGTGCCCTTGGTCCCCGGGATCGATGAGGCCATCCAAGATGCCGATGCGGCCTTGTCTGTAGCAAAAGAGGTAGGATTCCCTGTGTTGGTGAAGGCCAGTGCTGGCGGTGGCGGAAAGGGAATGCGCGTAGTAGAACGGGAAGAAGATTTTTTAAGCAGTTTAACCATGGCACAAAACGAAGCTAGGAGTGCATTTGGAGACGACAGTGTATTTATCGAAAAGTACGTAGGCTCACCCAGGCATATCGAGTTTCAAATCATGGCAGACTCTTTTGGAAATGTATGCCATTTGTTTGAGCGCGAATGCAGCATACAGCGTAGGCATCAGAAATTGGTGGAGGAAGCCCCCAGCGCGGTGTTGAGTGAGGGTTTAAGAGCAAAAATGGGAGAAGCGGCCGTGAATGTTGCACGTGCTTGTAATTATACCGGTGCAGGAACCGTTGAATTTTTGTTGGGCGATGGAGATTCTTTTTACTTTTTAGAAATGAATACCCGTTTGCAGGTGGAACATCCTGTTACGGAGATGATTACGGGTATTGATTTGGTGAAAGAACAAATTCGAGTAGCCTTTGGGTTGCCGCTGTCGTTTCAACAATCAGATTTAGCCATCAACGGACATGCCATTGAGTTGAGAATTTGTGCCGAAGACCCTGCGAATCAGTTTTTGCCCAACGTTGGAACCGTTGAGACGTACAAAATACCTCAAGGTCCTGGCGTAAGAGTAGACGATTGCATGGAAAGCGGTATGGAAATTCCAATTTACTACGATAATATGTTGGCAAAATTGGTGGTTTGGGGTGATTCTCGCGAAGCTGCTATTGCTCGAATGCGCAGAGCTATCAGCGAATATAAAATTACAGGCATTGAAACTACCCTCATGTTTGGCGATTATGTAATGCAACATCCTGCGTTTTTAGCAGGTACTTTTGATACACATTTTATTCAGCAGTATTTTACCGGTAAAGAACTGGAAGCGCCATTGTTGTCTACCACAGAAGCAGAGGCCTTATCCATGGCTGCGATTCATTGGTTTTCTCAAACTTCCAATGCAAGCATGGAAGTTTCTGGAATTGTACAAGAATCGTTGAATAATCAGCCCAGTCCATGGTATTTGTCTCGTAAAAATTTGAGGTAATTCGGTAAAGTTACATTGAAATTAGTCCTAACAAATGGGAGTGATTTAACAATATCCATGGAAAACCAAATACAAACCGTTTTGATTGTAGACGATGTTCATCCTCTTCTGATGGACGGTTTGGGAGCTGCTGGTTTTGAGGTGATGTATCGACCTGATATTGCATCGGAAGATGTGTTGGGGTTGGTTCTGTCCGAATCGATTTCCGGGTTGGTAATACGCAGTAAAATGCGTTTAACCGAAGCGTTTTTTTTGGCGGCAAAGGGTACGCTTCGTTGGGTTGCAAGAGCGGGTGCAGGTTTGGATAATATTGATGTTGAAGCGGCCCAACATGCTGGGGTATTTTGTTTTAATTCTGGGGAAGCCAATTCGGTAGCGGTAGGAGAACAAACCGTGGGTATGTTGCTGAGTTTGTTGCATAATTTGGGCAAAGCCAATGCGGAAGTAAGAAGTGGAATTTGGGATCGGGAGGGCAATCGTGGGGTGGAACTGCAACAACTAACAGTAGGTGTATTGGGCTATGGAAATACGGGGGTTGCGGTAAGCAAGCGGTTGCAGTGTTTTGGTTGTCAGGTAATTGCGGTGGATAAATACAAGGATAATTTCGCCCAACCTTGGGACGTTGGTATGGCGTCTTCGTTTCGGCAACAAGGAAAGGGTGAAGTTTTTGAGGGTTCGCTTGAGGACCTGTATTCGCATGCCGATGTGCTTACGTTGCATGTTCCATTAACGGAGGAAACTCGATATTTTATCCAGGCGAAAAGCATTGATCGGTTTAAAAAATCGTGGTGGTTGTTGAATTTAAGTAGGGGCGAAGTGGTAGATACAGCTGCTGTTGCAGCGGGATTGAGTTCGGGTAAAATTTTAGGGTTTGCGGCAGACGTTTTGGAGGTGGAACCTCCCTTTCAAAAATTGTCTGCTTTTGAGACGATACGGCAATTTCCAAATGTCATTTTTTCGCCACATGTGGGAGGATGGACCAAAGAAAGTTACCGTAAGATTTCCGAGGTGATTTTATCCAAAGTATTAGCATATTATGGGATTGAGAGTTGATCGAATTTGATTTTCGTCTCTTTTCTGTCATGAAAATGTTCCCTTGGTAGGAAGATTTCGAATTTTTTCCCTAACCAATTCTTGGTAAATCCTTGATTTTTGGGTAAAATTGCCAAATTATCGATTAACTATATCAAAAGTCTCGATAAACGAAAAAAACGAAAACTAACTATGTTGAAACGAATACTATTAGGTTTAGGGGTGCTAATGCTTAGCACAATGGCTACAGCACAAACCAATTTTGCGGATTTCCGTGCGAAAGTGATGCAAAATGGTAAGTCTGTAAGTGGTGTAGAAGTGCGGATGATTTTGAATGAAATCGAAGTAGCGGTTGATACCACGGACTCTGACGGTCGTGTGGGATGGCCAAATCTTACTCCGGGTGAATACAAGATCATTGCTACAAAATCGGGCCAATCTCCCATCGAGGTGAACAAACTGTTGGTTGCGGGTAACAACGACGAATACACCATTGATTTGGCGGAGCGTATGCAATCGATTGACATTACCGTTAAAAGGACCCAGAAGAAACCTGTAGATTTATTGAACAACCGAGTTGGTTTCACCCAAGACGAGTTGTTGAATTCGGCCGGTAGAGGAGTAGGATTGTTGGAAAATACCAACTCTGCGATTTTAAGTACGCCAGCCGGTTTGTCAATCCGTGGGTCTAGACCGGATGGTAACGGTTATTTCGTAGATGGAATGCGTATCATCGGTGGTGGTTCCACTCCACCTACTTTGGGAACTCAGGAATTGGCGGCAACCATTAGCGGTATTCCGGCCAACGTAGGGGATTTAACGGGAGGGGCTTTCCAGTCTACCACGAGAAGTGCTACCCGTAAGACAACCACGGCGATGGAAATGAATACCTCTCAATTTTTGGATGCTTTTGGCATCAGTGCCATGGAAGGGTTTATTTCTGGTCCTGTATGGATTAAAAACAAAGGAAAGAAGAACGAATATGTTAAGTTGGGTTATGTAGCAAACGGTCAGGTGAGCTATGCCAAAGACCCAGGACCTACGCGCACCGGTGTATATGTGGTTAGAGAAGATGTATTGAATCAAATAGAGCAAGATCCGTTGGTGTTTACGCCCAATGGATTCGTTCATCGTGCAAGTTATCTGCGTGAAGATGATTTTGAGCGTTTGAAAGCAAGACCTAATTCTGCTCAATACGGTGGAAACTTGTGGGGTAAATTGGAATTCCGTCCTACCAGTTTGATTACTATGACCTTGTACGGTCAGTATGTATACGGTGGTGGCAGAGCTGCTTCCAACTCCATCATGAATTTCAAGAATAATTCTCGTTCCGATGGGCACACCTACCGCGGATATTTTCAGTTTGTTCAGAACTTCAAAACAGACAAAGAAAGCAGTATCAAAAACGCATTTTATACAATTCGTGCCGAATACCAAAACACTTATTCTTTTGGTAGAGATGCTAAGCATTTGGATAATATTTTTGATTATGGGTACATCGGTAAGTTTACTGCGCATCCCACCGCATTTTTCCAGTATGCCAATTACGATCCTCAGCAAAATCCGAATAAGGAACCTAAAGTAGTTCAGGATCAATATGGCAACTATGTGCAATTGAGAAATTATTGGGAGCAGGTGGGTTTTGCCGATACGTTGTTGACGTTTGAGGCTAGCGATTTGAATCCGATTCGCGCTCGCTACACCCAGAATATCTATGATTATTTTGAATCGAGAGGTTCAAAAATTGCCAATTCTAACCAAGTGCAGGTAAACCAAGGTTTGTTGAACGGATTTAATCCTAATTCGGTGTATTCCTTGCATGCAACTCCTGGTGGAATTACTTCAGGCTGGTCTAAGTCGATGTCTGAGCGTTATAGCGTATTTGCTCAAGGGCAGATGCAGTATAAGCCTAAGACGGAGAATGGCATTGAGCGTGCTCCTCACGATTTACAAGCCGGATTTTATTACGAGCAACAGTTTTCTCGAGGGTACGGTTTAAGTGCTAATAACCTTTGGATCTTGATGCGTCAGTTGATGAATAGTCACATTTTGGAATTGGATATGGCCAATCCAATATTGAGCTACGATGCCAATGGGGTATTTACAGATACCGTGCGTTACAACCGTTTGTTAAATTCGGAGTCACAAACTGCGTTTGATAAGGCATTTCGCGATAAGTTGATTTCCGAAGGCAGAACGGATGTGTATGGCAATAAAATTGATGAAAGAACTTTTGTTGACATTAATTCTTATGCGCCAAGTGATTTTGATATTAATATGTTCACAGCCAATGAGTTGTTGAATAATGGAAATAGTTATGTGAGTTATTTTGGGTACGACCATCTAGGAAATCGTCTGAATGGCAAACCTTCCATCAATGAATTTTTTGATCCATCCAAACGTATGATAGGTGCTTTTCAGCCTGTGTACACAGCGGCTTGGGTACAGGATCAATTCCAATTTAAAGATTTGATTTTCCGTTTAGGACTTCGTATGGAGCGTTATGACGCTAACCAATTGGTTTTAGATGATCCATACAGTTTATATCCCATCCGCACAGCAGCGGAAGTTACTTCTATCAATGGTTTGGACATCAAACATCCTGACAACATTGGAGATGGATTCAAGGTGTATGTGAACGATATCACGGCACCTACCAAAATTTTGGGTTATAGAAATGGCGATCGTTGGTTTAACGCAGACGGTAGCGAATTGAAGAGTCCTGAAATTTTGGCAAACCAAACCAGCAACGGTAGAATCGCCCCATATTTGGTGAATCCAAACCAAAAAGACATTGAGTCTTCTTCGTTGCGCGACTTCACTCCGGTGGTAAATTTACTGCCTCGTGTGTATTTTAGTTTCCCGTTGGTTCCTCGTAAAAAGACATTTTATGTTATTTACGATGTGCTTGCTCAACGTCCAAACAGCGGTGCGTCTTTCTTGAGTATCGATGAGTTGTATTATTTGAAGTTCCGTCAGGGTAATACCATTTCGAATGGCGATTTGAAACCGCGTTTGAAGACGGATTACGAAGTTGGATTTAAGCAGTTAAGCGGTGTAAAAGAAGATCGCGGTTTGGAGTTGGCAGCGTTCTACACTGAAGTAAGAAATGATTTCGGATTGTATCAAATCACTCAGGGTTATCCTGTAACGTATATTACTTACCGTAACATCGACTTCTCTACCATCAGTGGTTTCCGTGCGGAATACAGAATGATTGGAATTGGCGGAAAAGGTAACATCCCAGGTCCATTTAACTTCAATGCTTCTTACATGATGCAATTCGCCGATGGTACGGGATCCAATATTAATTCTCAGGCTACTTTGATAGCTTCAAACCAACCCAATTTGCGTAACGTAATTCCTTTGGGTGAATTGGATATTCGACACAACATTAAGTTGATGGTTACGTTGGCTTGGATGGGCGGTCGTGATCCAAAGACCAAACAAAACTTGTATATAGGTCCAAAGTGGGGCAATACAGAGATTTTCAAGAATACGAGCTTCTCAATTATTTCAAACAGCTATTCAGGTACTCCGTACACACCCACTACTCGTCCAGTTCAAATTGGTGCGGTAGATCGTGCTCAAATCAAGGGGGTACCCTTTGGCGCAAGATTGCCTTGGAATCAGCAGTTCGATGTTCAGATTCGTAAGCAGTTTAGATTGAATCGCGAAAGCAAAGATCCTTTGAAGATGGCTGCCTTCTTGTTGGTATCAAACGTTACAAACCGCATGAATGTTCAGGGTGTGTTCCCTTACACAGGCCAGCCTCAGGACGATGGTTTCTTGAATTCACCTCAGGGTCAGTTATTGGCTAAAAACCAGATTGATGCCCAGAGTTATGTAGATTTATATCGTGTGTTGTTAAATTCTCAGACAGGTAACTTGGGTGCTCCGCGTACCTTGCGTTTCGGTCTACAAGTATTCTTTAATTAATTATTAGGAAAAAAAACGTATGAAAAAAATAGGATTTGTTGCACTGTCGTTGTTGCTCGTGGGAGCAACATTTGCCAGACCCATTGTGAATGTGGAAGGCAGGGCAAAACAAACCACTCGACGCGGTGGAATGGCCAATACTTGCGAACCTGCTTCGCAAAGTGTTGACTTGGATATCAATAACGTTCGAACCAAGTTGTTGAACGGAGGTGATATGTGGTGGGATTTGAATAACCCCAAATACGAAATTCCGAAGATCAGCGATCCCAATGCGGTGCGTAAGCATGCACTGTTTTCCGGTGCAGTTTGGATTGGTGGTAAAGACAACGGCGGTAGTTTAAAGCTTGCTGCGATGACCTATCGTCAGCGTGGAAGTGATTTTTATCCGGGTCCTTTGGATACTACTACTGCAGCAACGGATCCTGTACGTTGTAAGAACTACGACAAGATGTGGAAGGTTACGCGGGACGAATTGGAAGATTTCGAGAATAGTAAATACGTAAATCAGAGTACAGGTATTCGCGATTGGCCAGCGGGTAAGAACCGCGCTCAAATGACCGGTAGCGAAGCTTGGTACATGGCTCCGTACAAGGAAGTTGTTGCGGATTTCCTTTATAACCCATTGGACGGAGAGCACCCCGTGTTGGATGAGCGCAGACCTAATGAGGAAAATGGGGTAGACCGCCAGCCGGATATGTTTATTTGGTGGGTATACAACGATCGCGGAAACGTACACAACGAAACCCAAGGTCAGCCTATCGGGGTTGAATGTCAAACAACGGCGTTTGCTTTTGCAACCAACGATGAGGTTAACAACATGACTTTTTATTCAACGAAGATAATAAATCGTGGTTTTACCACCATCAAGGATTGTTACATGGGTCAATGGGTAGATGCCGATTTGGGTAACTACGCAGACGACTATGTGGGTTGCGATGTGGGTAGAAGTTTAGGTTTTTGTTACAACGGGGATGACGACGACGAAGGGGTATTGGGATATGGATTGAATCCGCCAACAGTAGGTGTGGATTACTTTGAAGGTCCAACCGATTCAGCAGGAAATCAATTGGGGTTAAGTCACTTCATGTATTATAACAACGATAGTGATCCAATTCGCGGAAATCCAACCGAGGCCATAGAATTTTATAACTTGTTGCAAGGTAAATGGTTGGGTGGGCAAACTGTAACTTGGGGAGGTACTGGATTTGGCGGTAGTAGACCGGCAAAATACATGTTCCCTGGGGACACGGATCCGGATTACACCGGTGAGTCATGGACGGAGAGATCTTCGGGTAACAGACCCGGTGACCGTCGTTTCATTCAGTCTACAGGTCCATTTACGTTGTTGCCAGGTCAGATTCAGCGTATCACCGTGGGTGTAGTTTGGGCTAGAACCACCAGCGGTGGAGCGGTAGGGTCATTGAATTTGCTAAAATTAGCATCGGACAAGGCTCAGGTGTTGTTTAACAACAATTTCAAAATATTGGATGGTCCTAATGCACCTGAAATTGAGATACAGGAGTTGGAGAGCGAGTTGGTAATGAAGTTCTTGAACGTAAATTCAACCAAAGTTGAGAATTACTCTGAGAAATATCGCGATGCGAACAACGTTGAAAGAACCTATAAATTTGAGGGTTACATGATTTATCAGTTAAAAGACGCAACCGTGAATACGGGTGATTTGGATAATATTGATAAAGCGCGATTGTTGTTCCAGTGCGACGTAAAAAATAACCGCGGTCAAATCGTTAATAAAGTGTACGATCCTAAATTGGCTGCTTTAATACCTGTGGAGAAGGTGGATGGAGCGGATAAAGGTTTGCAGCATACCTTCAGTATCAAAAACGATTTGTTCGCTACTGGATCCAATACTACATTGGTTGATTTTAAACCTGTGTATTACATGGTGTTGAGTTATGCGATTTTATCTGACGATAGTTTGCAGATAGATCCAAATCAGTTCTTGGCTGGTAGAAGAAATATCAAAGTTTATAAAGCTATTCCTCACAAAACCGAACCTGAAAACAACGGTACGGAATTACAGACTTCTTATGGAAGTGGTCCTGAATTAACCCGTTTGTCTGGAAGAGGTAATGGCGGTAATGTATTGGAATTTTCGAAAGAGACTGTTGATGAGATTTTAGCGAATAATTTTGCTGCAAAGCCCAAGTATGTGGCTGGTTTGGGTCCTGTAAAAATCAAGGTAGTAGATCCTTTGAAGATCCCGAATGCGAAATTTGAGTTTGTTTTCCAAGAATTAAAGCCTTCGTTGAATAGTGGATTGAAGGATTCTATGACCAAGAGAACCCGTTGGTTCATGGTGAATAAGTCTACCAACGATACTATTTATGCCGATACCACCATTGGTGTGAAATTTGAATCGGTTCAGGGCAGAAGAAGTCAATACAATACTACTGAGCAGACCCTAGCGGATTGGGGTTTCTCGGTAGAAGTTGAGCAAGTGAGTAACCCATCCGAGAATGCTTTGGCGGATCCAAGCAATAGTTTAATTGGTTGGTCTGTAGAATGGGAAGATAACGGCAAGCAATGGTTAACAGCAGTTGCGGATAACGATGGTGCGGCTACCCCCACCAATCCTGCACCTTGGCAGAACTGGATTCGTTCCGGTCAGTCTGGAAAGGGTGATTTAGGTACTCCCGGATTTGATCCTGTAATTCATGATTTCTTCTCGTCTACGTTTGAAAGTTTAGATCCGAACCAATCCTTCGAAAAGATTTGGAATGGAAGAATTGCTCCTTATGGATTAGTAGGAAGGGAGAAAGAAACGGCTAACGGGCGAAATACATTTGGATTTGCTTGGTCCGGTAACTCTGCTCCAACGCAAAATCCTTTGTCGGAAGTTGCAAGTATTGAATTTGTGGTTACTCCGGATAAATCGAAGTGGACCCGTGCTGCGGTATTGGAAATGGGTGATGATGTGGTTTCTAACTCAACCGAGGGCCAGATGAAAGAATTTAATCTTCGATGGGCCACGTCCAAGGATATTAACGGAAACGATGAAGCCGGAAGCATGGGCTTGTCTTGGTTCCCTGGATATGCAATAAATATGGAGACAGGAGAGCGTTTGGCTATTGCATTCGGGGAAGACAGTTATTTGCCCGGAGAGAATGGTCGCGATATGCTTTGGAATCCTACCGATAAGGTGATAAACGATAACGGTAATTACGCAGCAATTGGTGGAAAGCACTTCATTTATATTTTCGGAACTGGTTTAAGCGGTATCTCTAGAAATATTCAAGGGGTGCGTTACCAGGGCAGTGATGATGCATCCATGGCACGATTTGTAAATGCATTGAAAGCAAAAGGTATTGGTCAGGATGTGAATAGCGCTACAGAAAAGACTCGTTTATTGTCGCAAGTAATGTACGTGATTCCCGCTTACTTAGCTCCTGGCTATAGCATGAAGAATGGGGTGCCTCCAACGTGGGTGAAGTTTAAAATCAACATTAAGAAGGCTTACACCACGTTTGATGCTGGAAATGCTGTAAACAACAATCGACCCATGTATGAGTTTGATGCGGCGAGCATTGCCCCAAAGATTTCCAACGAAATTGGTCGTAAGAATTTGGATTTGGTAAACGTAGTTCCAAACCCATACCGAGGATATAGCGAGTACGAGAATTCGCCGATTGATTCTAGGGTTAAGATTACGAATTTGCCTCCAACTTGTACCATCACCATTTTTGACATGGCGGGTAATTTGATTCGTAAAATCAAAAAGGCCGATGAAAATACCTTCGTAGAATGGGATTTGAAAAATGGATACAATGTGCCTATTGCGAGTGGATTGTACTTGATTCACGTGAAGGCCGATGGTTTGGGTGAGAAAATAGTTCGTTTCTATGGTATCATGCACGCCATCGATTTGGATTCATATTAATTAATAAGGAAACAGTACAATGATTGCAAACAAGAAGAATATTGTAGGATTAGGGGTGGCGCTAGCTGCGGCTTGGATAGGTGATGTTTTTGCGGGTAATCCTGAAAGACAGGGCCAGGCGGGAGCAGCTCAATTAACCATAAATAGTTGGGGAAGAAGCAGCGGTTTGGGCTATGCATACGGTGGAATGGTTCGCGGAACAGAAGCTATGTATTTAAACGTGGCAGGCCTGTCGAGATTGGACAACGCTACCGAATTGAGTTTTTATCGCACCGATTGGTTGAGAGGGTCGGGTATAGGAATTAACACGTTGGGATTTGCTCAAAAGTTAAATGGCGGAGACGGCGGAGTATTGGGGATAAGTGTAATGCAGTTTGGTATAAAGCCTATCGATCAAACAACAACGCAGAATCCTTACGGTGGTATCGGTCCGTACCGAGTGAACATGACCAATATCGCATTGGCCTATTCAAAAACCTTTTCTAATGCCATTTCAGCGGGTATCGTAGTTCGTTCGGTAGCAGAGGGTATTCCTGATGCACAAGCCAACGGAGTAACCTTCGATGCAGGTGTGCAGTACATGACCACCTTGAAGCCAGGTAACAAATCCAAAAAGAAGGACGACTTCAAATTCGGAATTTCTATGAAGAACATTGGTCCGGACATGAAGCACCAAGGTGACGGTTTGAGTTATAAGGCCATTTTGGAGAATGGTGACTTCTCTAAGACTGTGCAGGTGAAGGTAGAGAGCATTAAAATGCCATCTTTCTTGAATATTGCGGCTTCCTACGACATGAAGTTGGACAAGGATCCTAACCAATACGATAATAAACTAACGGCGGCATTCTCGTTTACCAATTTTGCATTTAGTGCAAACCAGACTACGTTGGGGTTGGAATATACCTATAAGAATATGTTGAGTTTGCGTGGAGGTTTTGTTTTTCAAGAAGGAGTATTGGACGTGGAGAACAGAACATCTGCTTTTACCGGTCTACAAGGTGGTTTGAGTTATCTGTGGACAGGGGAAGACAATACCCAGATTTCCTTGGATTACAGCTATCGCGCAACCAATCCTTTCAATGGTGTGCACACCCTAGGTGTTCGCATGGGTTTCGGCAAATAAATTATTTTTTGTATATTTGTAAATATGCATCAGTTGCGGCTGATGCATATTTTTTTAACTTCGATTAAGCGTATAGACCATGAGCGACATTCAGTACTTATCCAAAGAAGGATTCGAACAATTAAAACAAGAATTACACTTTCTTAAAACGGAAGAAAGGCAGAGAATAACCAATGCTATTGCAGAGGCAAGAGACAAGGGCGATTTAAGCGAAAATGCCGAATACGATGCTGCCAAAGAAGCGCAAGGTCATTTGGAGGCTAAAATCAGTCAATTGGAGAACTTAGTAGCCATTTCGCGGGTATTGGATAACTCCATGATTGACACCTCCAAGGTGAGCATTATGTGCAAAGTGAAGGTGAAGAATCACAACGTTGGAAAAGAGGCAGAATATCGTTTAGTTTCTGAGCGCGAAGCAAATTTGAAGGAGAATAAGATTTCCGTAAAAAGTGCTATTGCCCAGGGATTGATGGGTAAGACGGTGGGTGACGTAGTGGAAATTCAGGTACCTGCTGGTTTGGTTAAGTTGGAGATTCTAGCCATTAGTATTTAACATGCCTACGTTGTTTTCAAGAATTGTGGCGGGCGAGATTCCTTGCCATAAGATTTTGGAAGACGAGAATCATTTGGCTTTTTTGGATATCATGCCTTTGGTGCATGGGCATGTACTGGTGATACCCAAGAAAGAAGTAGATTATATTTTTGATCTTTCTGCGGAGGAGTTATCTGAGTTGTGGAAATTTGCCCAACGGGTGGCTATCGGCATGAAAATAATGGTACCATGCAAACGAATAGGCACGGCGGTTATTGGTTTGGAAGTACCTCACGCCCATATTCATTTGGTGCCATTGCAAACGGTTGGAGACATCAATTTTGAGAAATCTAAATTGACCCCCACCTCAGAAGAATTGGGGTCCATGGCCGAAAAGCTTAGAACAGCATTTAAGTAAATCTCGCATGGATCTTCGGTATCCGCAATTGCTTTCTTATATTTGTTCTGCATGAAACCAGAACTTTTTCATTGGGGGGGATTAACAATTTACGGGTACGGATTTTGTATCTTGTTGGGAGTTATTGCTGCTTATTTGCATTTTTATATCAATCGCAAGCGAATAGGAATTTCAGAGGATCAGATATCGGCATTGATACTGGTTTGCGGTATTGCTGTATTCGTGGGCGGTAAGTTGTTTTTTATTCTTGAGGATCCAGCTTTATACCTGAAAGAACCAGGGAAATGGTTGTCCAACTTGGGCGATGGCTTTGTTTTTTACGGTTCGTTTTTGGTTACCATCGCCGCATTGCATTGGTGGTTTAAGCGAAATGGTTTTGTATTTTGGCGAATGATGGACGAAGTGGGAATAGCGGGTGCCTTTGTGCATGGTTTTGGGAAAATCGGTTGTCTTATGGCGGGTTGTTGTTATGGATTGGAATGCAAGCCCGAAGAAGGTATAGTTTTTACGGATGTTTTGAGTAGGGCAAGGCCACTCAATACCCCGTTGTATCCGGTGCAATTGTGGGACGCATCTATAATTTTTGGGGCTATACTGTTCATGTATATTTGGCGTAAATACAAACAATACGACGGCCAGGTTTTTATCATTTATTCTGTAGTCTACGGTGTAGGTAGAATTATTACCGAAGAATACAGAGGAGATGATGCACGCGGATTTCTTTGGGACGGTTTATTAACCCACAGTCAGTTTATTGGAATATTGGTGGTATTGTTTTCTTTGGTTTTTCATTTTCGGACCATGTCCAAGAGAAAGAACATAGAAACCGCGAAAGTTTCAGACACAACATCTACTAGCGAGGTACAAGGGGGGAATCAATAATTATTTCCCATGAAATTTTCGGAGGTAGTTGGACAGTCCATTGTTAAACAACGCTTACTTCAAGGCGTTGCCGCCGGTAGAATACCTCATGCCCAGTTATTTTTAGGTGCCGAAGGTAGCGGGGCGTTGCCGTTAGCTCTGGCCTATGCTCAGTACTTGTTGTGCGAAAATAAACAGAGTGCAGATAGTTGCGGGGAGTGCGGAAATTGCAGGAAATCCCAGCAATGGAGTCATCCAGATATGCATTTTTCATTTCCTTTTCCAGGCAAGAAGGGAGAGCGTGAAATAGCAGCAGATGTATACACGCAGTGGCGCGAGGCGTTGACCAAAAGTCCCTACATCAGTTATGCGGCGTGGATGAAGTTGCTAGATGCTGAAAATAAACAAGGGAACATTCCCGTTTTGGAATGCAGAGCAATTATTCGAAGTTTAAGTTTGAAGTCGTTTAGCGGAGGCTACAAGATTTTGTTGATGTGGTTGCCCGAATTTTTAGGTAAAGAGGGCAATGTATTGCTGAAATTGATAGAAGAACCCCCGGAGAAAACGATTTTTTTGTTGGTAGCCGAAGATTCGGATTCGGTGTTAAATACTATAATTTCCAGAACGCAGTTGGTGAGAATTCCACCGGTAGAAGAGGTTGATATTGTGGATGCTCTAATTCAACAGGAAGGCTTAGACAGTGAACTTGCACGCAAACTTGCGGTAGTGAGTTCCGGAAGTTATTGGACCGCGTTGGAGTTAATCAAAGCGGCCGAAAATCCATTTCTGGAACCGTGGAAAGCGCTATTGTCTTTTGGCTTTACCGGTAGAATGGAAAAGTCTATTGCATGGGCGGAAGAATTGTCCGGTTTAGGCCGGGAAGGGCTAAAGTCCTTTTTTTTATACGGGCTGCAATTGCTGCGGTTTGCTTTGTTGCAACCTTTCGGAGTAGGAGCATCGGCTTGGAATTCCCAGGAGGCGGATTTGGTTAAGCGATTATCGGGTCTGCAATTGGGTGCCGATCGCATTCAAGGGTTAGTAAATGCAATAGAAAATAGCATGTACGAAATTGAGAGGAATGGAAATGTCAAAATGATTTTGGTGGATGTTTCGTATCAAGTATCGAAATGGTTAAAAAAATGATATCCTAGGCAACCTGCGGATGAATTATTTCATCTTATGGGGGATTTAGGCATGTATTGCAACAATGATAAACCAGCAAGAGGACAAGGACTACCAACTGTTACGCAACAGCTTGGGAGGAAATGCGCTGGCGCAGAAAGAGTTTTTTGCAAGATTTTCAAAAACAGTTTATGCTGTTTGTTTGCGGTACATGAATAACGAGGACGACGCCAAAGATATGTTACAAGAGTGTTTAATTAAGGTATTTCAGAAAGGCGGAGAATTTCGTTTCGAGGGGTCGTTGGAAGGTTGGATCCGAAGAATTTCGGTAAATACGTGTTTGGATCATATCAAAAAACGCAAATTGGCATTCACGGAAGATATCGCTGATTTAGAAATTGCCGAGGACAGAGCTTGGAATTCAACCAATTTGGAGTACAATGATTTGTTAAAGCTATTGTATCAACTTCCGGTGGGCTATCGTTTGGTTTTTAATCTGTATGCGATGGAGGGATTTTCGCATGCCGAGATTGCTGACATGTTGCAGATTTCCGAAAATACTAGCAAGTCCCAATTGTTTAAAGCCCGACAGTGGCTGAAATCTAAAATAAATAGAAATTGAAATTCGATCAAAACCATATAGACGAATTATTCCGAAACACACTGGAAAATCAGGTTCCTGAGGTACCTCTGGATGTGATGAACAAGGTGTTGGAACAATGGCAACAATTATCCCAGCAGGCGGGTAATACTAGTGTAGGTGAACAAGCTGTTGGTGAAGCGGTTAAGCATTCGGATAAAATATTCAATGCGGCGGGTAATGCAGGTTCTCCAACAGGCATGGGATGGTTGTCCACAGGAAAAATTATTGCGCTGCCCAAATTGGTACTGGGAATTTGTGTTTTGACCATATCGGCAGGGTTGGCTATCTACTTGGTGCGTGAGTCAGGGTCCAATTCCAGCGAAGATAAAGTGCAACCTTTTTCAAAGAACCAACAAGGTAGTTCAATAGCCTCAGACAATAATGCATCGGCCAACGCGGGTTATAAAAGTTCAACCAGTCGAAATTCTGAAAATGAGTTACAAACTCCGCTTCAGATGACGGAGAATACAACCCGTGCCGAAGCAAATTCTTCGAAGAACAATTCCAAACCCATGGAAATCAACAAAGAAAGTGCGTTGGGTGCGGAAAGTACAAATCAAAAGAACGGAGGAACTTCTGGGAATAGTCCAACTTCCAACTCAAGGAAAGCGGTGGAGATTTTGCAAAATCCTTCGGACGGATTGAAATCGGGGGATGCAACGGCTTCCATGTTGGTTGAGAATCTAGAAAATGGTTGGGTTCAGCTGTCGTATGATGGGAAACTAACTGAAAAATCGTACATCGATTGGGGGGATGGGAAGATAGAAAAAGCGAAATCCTCTGTTGGTAATAAATGGGTAGCGAAACATCGGTATTTTCCTCGAATGAAGCGAAAATTTTCGGTGGCGCTGGTGGAATACAGGGATATCGAATTGAATTCGAGATCCAACCTGGCCAAAGCGGATATTTACGTTGAACCTGCAGATGCTGAAGAAGTAATCCCCGAGATTATTACTCCCAATGGGGATGGGTATAACGACGAATTTTATGTAAAAATTCCTTCGCCCGAGTATTTTGAATTGCTCATTTTTGATAGGAACAATGCCGTGATTTTTAGAAGCCATTCTATGGAGGAACGATGGGCCGCTAGGGATAAAGGCCAGTCTGTGATGGAAGGAGAATACCGGATTTTAATAACCTTGAAATACAGCGGAGAATCTTCGCATCGATTTATAAGAAAACGACTAATAGTTCAACAATAAAGACAACCCAACGATATGATAGTGCGTCTGATAAACACAATAACTGGAAATGAGGATGTTAAACACTTGTTTAAGTCCGCCGAATCCAATAAATTTGACCGATTACAACTTCGAACAAAACCGATGATGACCGATATAAAATCTTTTGTTAAAAAAATTGTCCTGGCAGGGGTGGCTTTTTTGAGCTTCCAAACGGCTGCTCAGGCACAGTGTGTTATTAACTACGATGGTAATCCTTGCGTAGGAACCCCCATTCGATTTACGGGTTCTTCTACAGGTACAACCCACGATTGGAATTTCAACAACGAAAACACCCAGAGTGGATTGCGCAACGTAAACTATGCATTTAAAACATCGGGTAACAAAACCATTACCTATGTTACCACCGTTAACGGAACGAAATGTACGGCTACGTTGAACTTAGTAGTGTACGAAAGTCCAACCATTAAATTGAAATTGCAGAACTTGTACGAGCAGTGTTTTGAGAAAAACTTGTTTTGTTTCGACGATAGTTCATTCAATAAAAATGGCAAGAAAATCAAGAACATTAAGTACTTGGTAGGAGACGGTCAGTTCTTCGAATACCCCAAGCCTACCTTGCCCCAAACCTTTTGCTTTAGCGTAAAAGATGAGCGTGGAGGTTTGTTTGATTTGTTTATTGAAGTAGAAGATGAGAACGGTTGTGTCACCTCGGATACTATCAAAGGAGCAGTAAAAGTTCGCGAAAAAATCGGTGCGCGATTTACTTCCAATAAGTTAACAGGTTGCGATTCGGTTTTGGTAACGATCAACAATATTTCCAGAATTGATAAGAGTCAGGTGAAATGTATGACTTGGCGTTGGGGCGATGGCGTAGTTCAAAAAGCATGTCCTCCCACCTCCACGGATTGGGGCCCAACCATCAAGCGTTGGTTTAAAGGACAGGGTACCTATAATTCTACTTTGTTTATTGAGACTGCGGATGGTTGTATTGACTCTTTTACTGTGACTGCTACGGCAACGGTTGTTAAGACAAAAGCAAGGATTATTGCAAGTAAAGATTCTACCTGTATTTCAGATCCTAAGATTGATTTTACTGTAGACGAAATTCCTCAAGGTGCTACCGGATTGTTGTGGACATTTGGTGATCCCAATTCTGGGCCTCAAAACACCAACAATCGAAGTTGGGCAGTTACGCACAATTTTACGGGTTTAGGTCCATTTTTGATTTCGTTGAAATACGGACACCCTGTTTGCGGTGTACAAACTGTGTATGATACTATAATTATAATAGGGCCATCGTCTGTGATAGAAGTAACCAACCAACGAATTGCTGAGTTTGAGGTTTTTCAGTGTCCGAAGGACGTGATGGACACGGTTCATTTCAACAAGAATTTTTCTACGTTTTACCACAACGACAGAAATTACACGGACGACGATTCTACTTTTTACAAATGGAATGGAACATTGGGGCATAATTTCACTGCTAGTAACCAGATTTATGTAAAAGTTAAAAAAGATAAGACCAATCCTCCATTAACCCCCGGAACTCACGGTGATCCTTTAGTTCGTCAGCGAGTTTGTGCTGTTCGAATTTGGGATTTTGGCGATAGCTATGCACCCAAGTGTACTACGGATATAACTAGGAATAAGAACAGGTACGTAAACTGCCAATATTCCCACGATTCATTGCCTGTTCACTATTATAAATCTTGGGATTTGATCATGTTGTCTGATTTCAAGAGTCAGCCAATGGAGGACGCATTGTGGTTTGATAGTATCGGATTGTGTAAGCGAATTGAGGTATGGCCTTCGGATTCGTTTGCCATCATTCAAGATTCCATTTTGTTTATTCCTCGTGACCAAGCGGATTCTGCCTCGGCCAACGCGGCTAAATATGCCAACGCTATCAAGAAATATCAGCAGTACAAATGGCTGAAAGGTCCGGGTGAGCGTTGCGTAGAAGATTCTGTTACGGTGTATTTGGGTCCCAACGACACAGCTTATGTAAATAAGACCATGGTGGTGGGTGCTCCGAGTGGTAAAACCGTTAAATTGAAGGATAAAGATGTCTTGCGGATTTTGAGTAAGACAGACTCTGTAATCTATGAGTTTTCGGAATATACAAAGCGCGATACTTTGCCATTGCCTTTGTTGAGAATTCGATTGAAGAAGGGTGAAAAGCCTAAAATCATTAAAATCTATCATGATCCAACCAACGGTGGACGTTGGACAAATAAAAAGATAAATTTTGATTACATTGTAAACTACAAGCGTTTCCGTGAATTGTACTATGCCCGTATTCCTCAGTGTAACAACGTTAGATTGAAGCACACCGATACTTGCCATGTATTGAAATGCGAAAGCGAAGCAACCAAATCGATAGCGATGTTGCATGCCAATGCCGGTGGCGTGGGTTCTGGTTTGTTGAAAGATGCGATTGAGTGTTTGGGTGCTAAAAATCCACAATACGGTATCACCTTTATTCTGAGTGATTTGAAGCCTGGTTGTACGTTCTCTCAGGTTGAAATAAATTTTGATTCGGCTTGTAATCCCAACGGTTTTGTTCCGTTGAGCGGTTTGTTACCTGGTCCTCGTCCTCCACGTCCTATTCCATATTTGGGATATGGTTTGGAAGGTAATCCACCGAGTCGTTATTCTAAGCAATACACCGCAGCTGAGGTGTGTGATCCAAGCGGTTGTATTACTGTAGGTATCATTGTGGGTAATGGAGTGCGCAAGCCAGGTACTTTTACGCCTCCAACGAAAGATAGACCTATGTGTTCAGATACCCAGTGGTATAGAAAGTTTGCCTGTTTCCCATTGATCGATCCTGCGTTTGAGGTAGTAACACCTAAGTTTAAGGCTCCGATTCGCAAGATTTGTAAGGGTGACGATGTGGTTGTTCGTATTTTGGAATCCAATAAGACCCGTACCGAAGATTTGAAATCATTGCGTTGGACGTTTGAAACCGGTAATGCGGGTCCAGATTACGCGAAACAGTGGAGAAGATTTATCCAAGAGGACTATTTCCGTTACCAAGCTTTGCCTAAGGGTTCCGCTTACGGTAAAGCGCCATCCGGGCCTAAGCCGATTGTTGGCAAGGATACAATTTATAACTACATTATTCAAACACGCGGTGGTGACGATCCTTACCAGTTGGCCTGCTCCAATGCTTGGAACGATGGAATCACCAAGATTTCAGACGGCCCAGACACTTTGGTTACTGCCAAAATTTGGGGTTGGAAAATAGCAGCGGACGCTTCTGCAGCTTGGGATATCATCAAAGATCGTTTGGACAAAGCGGGGTTTGATCCGTTTGCAATCAGTCCCACACAATTGGCGGCCATGATTTGGAACCGTGTAGGTACCATTGGTCAACCTGCTACTGGGGCATATGGTTGTATAGATACAGCGGGCTTTGGTAAATTCATCCGCTATTATTATGTGCCGGATACCAGTAAGATGAAGATTGTGCATCCGCGCGATACCAACATCAATCCTTTGGACAAGAACATAGTTAAAGGTTTCAATGGAGATAATCCTTTCAGTTCTTATAAATTCAATCCATTGTGGGATGGTTACCATATCATCAGTTTGGCTATGACTTCGGCTAACGGTAAATGCGACGATATCGCGGCCTTCCCTATCATTGTTGGATTTGCTATGGAATTGGAATTGAACGATTCAATTGTTTGTCAAGACGAAGCCAATACCTTAAGCGTATTGCCTAAGTATAAAATGTTCCACCCCGATCCAATCAATTTTGGCACATGGGACTTCACCGATTACTGGCGTAATCCTGATCGTTTGAAAGATGCAGGTAAATTGAATCGTGAGCCATTTACGAAATGGGATTGGAACAAAGACGATGATAAGTTGAACAACCCTGCTGCTGGTGGTGTTCCAAAGACAATTTTTGCGGGTGCGCCTTATGGAGGTACCGGTGTAGGTACAATCATCAACCCATACGTTCAGTTGGGTGGTGGTGGCCCCATGTCTAAGTACTACAAAAACGACTCTGGGGTGTATGTTTTCAGAAACATAGCTGGGGATAGTACAGGTTGCGTTGATACCGTGGAGAGAAGATTGTTTATCACTCGTTTGGATGTAAAATTTGATCTTAACATCAGTACTCCTAGTTGTAATTCAATTATCGAGTTCTTTGATTCCACCAAATTGCACGATCCTTGTCGTTGGGCGATGAAAAATTGCAATGGTCCAACACCGATGATGTGCGACTATGTTCGTGAGTGGTTCATCGATTGGGGCGATGGTCGTACCAACTTATTCAAGCGTGCAAAGTCTAACGAAGCAGGCTTGCCGGATCGTATAGCACACAAATACACCCGCAACGGTTGGTTCCAAGTGACGTATATAGTTAAAACCGATCAGGGTTGTGGCGATACCTTCAAGCGTTGGATTAAGATCCCTGGTCCTCGTCCAAGATTTGAGTTTACCACGGTCTTTGGTGACTCGGCTACCATTTGCGAAGGCGACAGCATACAGTTTAGTAACTTAACGGATAGTGCGACATCGGGTGCAGACTGGATCTGGTACTATGGCGATAAGGGTATCGACAACCGTAAAGATGCTAAATTGTGGCATCAATACAAGACGCCTGGTTTGTATTACGTGTTCTTGGAGCAGTACGATAGCTTAATTATCCCTCCAAATATCAAGAAGTATTGTAATGCAATATTCCCTGATACTCCAACCCAAAGTGCATTTAGGGTGCGTGTAATCAAGCGTGATACGGTGAGAGGTTCTATTTTGAAACCTGCCATCTGTGTAGGCGACAGCAATACCTTTATTGATTTCTCGGATACCGCCCTGAAGACCTATGGTTGGCGATTCTTGAACATGAGTACGGGAGATTTGGATACGGTAGTAACTGCGAGTAAGACAATCTCTTGGAAGTTTAATAAACCAGGTACGTATCGGGTAACTCACCTGGGCTACCACGATCCGAATAGGCCGAGACCTTGGTGTCCAACGACAATGCCAGATTTGTTCTTCTTGGTGGATAGCGTAATAGCGAATTTCAGCATAGATTCAAGTAATTCGCCGGACTTCAATTTCACCCGAGAAGACATCAATGGAGTTACGTATCGTTGGGGATATTACCACCAGAGCAATATCAAACTAACTGGTGAGCCTTTTGTGGTTGACTTTGATAAGAGCGACAAAGTAGTGAGTGTGAGCTATACTGGAACGGATACCTTCTGGATTTGTTTTGAGGCTACCAACGCTACAGGATGTAAGGATACTATCTGTAAGAGCGTATCTGTGAACCAGTTCATCACTTTGGCCAACGTGTTTACTCCGGGTACGGACAAGAAGAATGACGTGTTCCGCGTTCCAATCGCTGGATATGATATCTTCGAATTGCGCATCTTCAACCGATTTGGCGAGCGCGTGTTCACCACAGAAAATCCAAAGAATTTCTGGAATGGACAGGTGAACAATGACGGTCCGGAAGTTCCATCGGGTACATACTTCTACCAATTGACTTACCGATTTAAGGGTAAGACCAAGGTTGAGAAAGTGGATGGTACGGTGAACGTGATTAGACCGCAATAATTGAATTGAAATTTTAAGAAGGGCTGCCTCGTTGGGGTGGCCCTTTTTTGTTTTATGGATCTTTGTATTATTGGGATTTTTCTTTGTTAATTTTGCATTGATTTGGAAACAGGGAAAGGCGTTAATACCGACATTATAGTAGCTCGGGCTACGGCCAGTGGAGCCGCTGCTTTGGGGGTTGTGCGTTTGAGCGGTGTGGGAAGTTGGTCTTTGGTTTTTGGGTTGCTGGATAAGCCCATTGCAAACCCGCGGAGTCATCGGTTGTATTATCGTACCGTGTTGGAGGAGGGAAACGTGTTGGACGAGGCGGTGGTTGCGTTGTTTTCTGAGGGAAAGAGTTTTACGGGGGAGGAATCGGTGGAGATTACGGTGCACGGGAGTGAATATATTTTGCATCGGTTGCAGTTGTTGTTGATAGAACGTGGAGCTCGCTTGGCGGAACCTGGGGAATTTACGCAGCGTGCATTTTTAAACGGCCGATTGGATTTAGCGCAGGCAGAGGCAGTGGCCGATATAATTGCGGCGGAGCATGCTGCATCGCATCAGGTGGCTGTGAATCAGTTGAAGGGTGGATACAGTAGGGAAATATTGGATTTGCGGGAAGCGTTGCTGCATTACGTGAGTTTGGTAGAATTGGAATTGGATTTTGGGGAAGAGGATGTAGAATTTGCGAACCGCGAGGAGTTGCGGGCATTGGTTTCTGATTTGTTGCATCGCACCCAGCGTTTGTACGACAGTTTTTATTACGGCAACGCGTTGAAGCAAGGTTTTCAATTGGTATTGGCGGGAAGGCCCAATGCGGGGAAGAGTACTTTGTTTAATGCCTTGTTGAACGAGGAACGCGCTATTGTGAGTGATATTGCGGGCACAACGCGCGATAGTATCGAAGACCGTTTGGTGGTGGATGGTATTTCCGTACGTTTGGTAGACACCGCAGGTATACGGGAGGCCACCGATACCATAGAACGTTTGGGCATCGCACGAACCTTGGATCGGGTTAGTAAAAGCGGGGCTACGTTGTATGTGTTTGATGCTTCCTCCATTGCGCCAGAAGATTGGTTGCGGGACATCATGGACTTGCGTTCTCGAACCGATCAGGTGTGGTCGGTAGGTAATAAATTGGATTTGTTGGACGAGCCAACGTGCAGGCAATGGGAAGATTACGGTCTACGAAACGATTTGGGGGCGATTCATTGGATTTCTGCCGTTCGCGGAGGTGAGAGTATGGAATCTACCCTATCGTTGATTAAACAGCTATTTATGCATCGATTTGGGGCCATTGGCGATCAGACCACCGTAACCAACCTCCGACATGCGGAGGCTCTATTGCAATGCAACCGCGATTTGGAGGCGGTGCTGCAAGGAGTGGACAAGGGATTAAGCGGCGATTTGATGGCTTTTCACATACGCGGTGCGATCCAAGCTTTGGGTTCCATCACCGGCATCATCGACGTAGAAGAAATCCTCGGCTCCATTTTCTCGCGTTTCTGTATCGGCAAATAATCGCCGATAATCAACGATAAACAAAAACAACCATTGATAACAAGAACCCTTGCTAGTTAAGGGTTTTCGTTTTTTTTGGGCGTTTTGCATTTTTTTTGTTGCTCATCTGTATGCTTAATTGGTTAAGAATTACTTGTTAGTTTTGGAAGTGTTTACCGAAAAACTGAAAATTCACATATCTATTCAGAAATGCTATTTATGAAATAACTTGTCATAAAACGGATAAAATAGTATATATTTGTCCTGTATAAGATAAGTTATATGAAGACAGCGCCCGCTATATTGCCTAAAAACCTGAAGATTTTAAAAGATCTAGGGGAGCATATACAATTGGCTCGCTTGCGCCGAAAATTGAGTGCAGAGCAAATTGCAGAGCGTACAGGTCTGGGCAGAAAAACCATTTATAACATAGAACAAGGAAGTCCCACCGTTGCCATTGGTAGCTATTTGCAAGTACTCTTTGTATTGGGATTAGAGAAAGATTTAACCACGGTTGCTGCAGCAGATCCATTAGGTAGAAAATTGCAAGATGCCGGAATCATCACCAATAAACGTGCACCCAAACAAACCAAAAAGTCATGAAGCATAACGACCGCGAAGCAGCACGAACACAAAAATTAATAAAATTGAATGAAGCGTGAGCAAACAAAAATATGGGTCTATGCAGATTGGGATTTTCTAGAGGGAGCTCAGTTAATGGGTTGGTTGACTTCACAACGAGTACGTGGGAAAGAGATATTCTCATTTGAATACACAGAGTCCTGGGTGAATCATCAAAATCCGATTTTATCATTGGATCCACATTTGGGGTTTTACAAGGGGAATCAATATTTGCCAGATGAAAAAAACAACTTCGGGATTTTCCTTGATTCATCGCCCGACCGTTGGGGTAGGCTTTTAATGCGAAGAAGAGAAGCATGGCAAGCAAAAGAAGAACGTCGAGACGAAAGAACACTTTTTGAAAGTGATTTTCTATTGGGCGTTTTTGACGGACATCGTATGGGGGGAGTGCGTTTTAAATTGAGCGAAGATGGACCTTTCATGAATGACCAAAAGAAAATGGCAACACCACCTTGG
>JACCDP010962772.1_pt1 | contig 29782 bp, 53 predicted proteins | sample 7445841 | NCBI WGS metagenome assembly JACCDP01 (sample SAMN15323441, study PRJNA562643) | freshwater metagenome | isolation source: river surface water | place: USA:Blue River Watershed | collected 2017-08-17 | reverse complement strand
TGAAAATTGATAAGGAATAATGATGATACGATTTATAGTTGGTTTGCTGATAGTGTTTGGTGCAGTAGGTGGAATGGAGAATCCAGAAGCCCCCTTGCTACCGCTAGTCGGCCTTGCCATTGTAGGTCTAGTCCTTATGTATTTCGGCTCAAATAAACTGAAAGGTCAATAATATGATGCTCGTTATCCGCACCCAATTTATGGAAAACTATGGCGCCCACGATTGGGATGGAGAGGGTGCCTGTCCGCAGTATTGGAAGATGAAAGGTGGCTCAGAGTATAAGGTCACCAATGTGCCTCTGAATATAGATTACCAAGAGGTGGTATCCATGGCCAATGTGGAAAAGAATAATGATTATGTCCGTGAGTATATTCTGGATTGGTCAATTGAAGATGACAGCTACCAGTCATGGTTTGAAAAGAGCCAAATGGAATATGATGGCAAGGTGGTATGTCCAGAACCTACCGTGGAATATAGTGAATTAAATGGAGCATTCGCCTAATGGGTAAAATGAAAGAGCTATTAATAGAGGTCGTGGAGATGGCCGAGAGGGAACAGGACTACCAGAAGGTCGCAGATTATTTCGGTATGCGAGTTGAAGAGGTGGCCTGTATAGTAAAACAGTATGGCGAAATCGTGCCTGGACAGTTGGAAGGAGTCCTCTAAAGCAGGTCTACTTTTCTCTAAGGATTGTTTAGTGTGTTTAAAGAAGACTATAATATGGACATTTCCCGAATCCATACAAAAAGTGTCACAAAAAAATTTTTCGGCCAGGAATTGTGCCAGGAGTAAATTATGTGGAGTAATGTTAAATCATGGTGGTATTGGAAAGTATCCTCTAAGTTTGATATAGTGGACATTGTTTTTGCTCTATGGATTCCTGTATTCTGTGGTTCCATATTATGGGGTATTATTTCAGAGAATAACAGAGCAGAGAGTTTTAATCAACAATGCTCTATTAAGAATGGTGTAATGGTACAGGGATATAATGAATACCTCTGTGTGGATAAACAAGCAATAAGGTAAATGATGAAAAAATCGATTAGAAAACTATTTGAGCAGGCAGGCGGTACCATAGAGGTATGCGATGTTACCAGAGATGAGGTATTGACTTATACCGACAATTTTGACCCCGAATTCTTTACAGAGCTTATTATCAATAAATGTATGGATATCTGTGAAGAAATCGGTACCTCTGGTGATGGACAGGTTTGTGTGGATTCTATCAGAAAGGCCTTTGTATGAGTTTATGGATTCCAGGCCTTATAGTGGCCATAGTAGCAATTACAGGGATTATTGTATCTTTCTTTTTTAAAGGATGTAAGTAATATGAACGACCAAAGAAAATGGGAAATGGGCTCTGATGGTAAGATTTATTGGACACACAATTCTGGTGAACCTGTGTATACCATTCTTTATGCTCAGGCATTAAAACGGAAACGAATCGATGATACTCTGGCGTCCCTCCATGGAATCCAAGGGGATATGATTGAAGAATTAGTTGCCCGAAGTGACCTAAAGGAGGCCAAAGCGGTAATTAAGGAAATCATGGAGCGCGGAGCGCCTCGGAAACCTTAGAGTGTTAAAGAAGGCAAAAGTGGGTAGGAGAGGTTGACAAACCTGTATAGTTGTCGTATAATGACGGTGTAGTTTATATTATGGAGAAATGTGAAATGTTGAAGCGATTGATTGTGGTATCGGCCACGGTAGTATTGACGGCCTGTGGGACATTCGGTGGGTCAAAGCCCACGGATGAAAAGCCAATTACCTCAGAGTTCTTGGGTGGCAATATCAAGGTAACTTATACTATGGGTGGTGAGTTTGAAAGTATCAGCTCAACCAATACGGTTAAAGTGACAAGTAGCTTGCCCTATGCAACCGATGAGGCCTTTACTGTGGCGACTATGCGAGCCCGTAAGCAAATTGTTGAGTTTATGAAGTTGGACTTGGAATCAGAGAAGTTTACGGATACAGTCTATAATTCTTTACAAGAGGCTACAAACGAAGATAGAACCGAGACCAAACAGGTCAATTCTAAGATTGCTTCAGAGGTCAAAGAAACCATTAAGCAAAGGTCATCCGCTATTCTACAAGGCACTTATGTAGCCGAGAAGAATTACGATTCGGGTACCAAGACTGTAACGGTCACAATTAAATCTGGAACAAAGGATATTGCTACTGCTAAAACAGTTCGTAGATTGATGGGTAATTAAGCATGAGGCGCCTTCTGGCGGTTGCACTCTTCTCGGTTGCAACCAATGCCTCTGCTCAATTAATGACACCCTTGGACTTGGTCACCTTGGCCTTCTCTGGTGTTCGCCTTTACTTTTCAGAATCGGTACCAAAGGAAATGATGGTCACCTCTTCAGGAACAGGAAAGACCAAAGAAGAGGCCGTCAATCATGCCTTACTGAATTCGGTACAAGAATCAATTGGTGTTTTAGTTGTTTCTGACCAGACAGTTGAGAATAATAAAGTGGTGCGAGATTTGGCCGCCATGTATTCTTCAGGTATGGTCAATTCTTATGAAATTAAACATTGTTCAGGAGAAGCAACAATCACCTGCCATGTCAAAGCCGTGGTTTCACCATGGAGTTTCCAACGCAAGTTATTAGGTAATTCAAAAACCATTGTAATCAATGGAAATGATTTACAAGGTCAACATATGACCGCCCGTAATACCCTTATTCAGCGATATAAACTGACCGAGTATTACCTTTCACAAGTTCAACAATCTGGCCTTGAGGTTAAAATTCGTGAAGTGAAGGTTCTGCCAAGTATGAAAGAAAATGCCACGGTTCAGATTGATTATGAAGTTCGTTGGAACCCACAATTCAAAAAAGATGCAACGGCCTTTTTATTGAGGTTAGAAAAAGATACCAATGGCCAAAAAGAGAATAATCATCAAGTTTATGTCCAATGGGGACCAACAGGATTTTTTGATAACCGTGCCTACATTAATACCTATGATGCCAATTTTAGAGCGATGATGTTAAGGTATTTAAATGAACCTATACGGGTAAGAATTGATGAGTTGAAGACTTGCGAGGAGTTCGAATCCGCAGGCGGAATCTTTGGTGTTGACTGGTACGGCTTTCGCAGACAAAAGACTGTGGAAATATCTCCAAATCAGTTGAGGCGCATATCTAGTCTTTCCATGTCTCTAGGATGTAGACCTGGCAAGCTGTTGTAAAAAGGCAACAATACCAAAATAGCCCTTGACAAATAGGTAAAACTGTGATACAATGGCTACATTGATAATTGATATGGAGTTCTAAATTATGGCTTATATGAATCAGGAAAAGAAAGCAAAAATCGTGGCTGCTATGAAACCAGTATTGAAAAAATATGGTCTCAAGGCGACCTTTCGGGTTCGTAGCCATTTAAGTTTGTCCGTAAATATCAAATCTGGCCCAATTGATTTTGGTGGCAACCACATTCAAGTGAATCATTATTGGTTAGATGACCATTATAAAGACCGCCCGAAAGCCTTGGCTGCTTTGAAAGAAATTAAACAGGCTTGCATGGCTGCCGATTATTATGATGAAAGCGATGCTATGATTGATTATTTTAATACGGCTTATTATTTTGATATTAATGTTGGCCAATGGGATAAACCATATGTCTTGGAGAAGTAATTGAGTTTTGCTAATATTGTAAAATGGGTTGCTACTGTTATCACCTTATTGGGAGCATTAGCAACCACTTTGAAGTTTGACCCGTTGAATATTGTTTTATTGAATGTTGGTGCCGTTTTGTTTTTTGTTTGGGGTTTCCTAATTAAAGACAAAGCTATGATGACGGTAAATTTTGGATTATTGGCAATCTATGTTTTAGGATTGTGGATGAGAGGAATGGTATGAATACAATGGTCGCTTTGATGATTGTTACCGCTACAGGTATAATGGAAGCACCAAATAATTTCAATTCAATGAAAGAATGTCAAGCCGTGGTTGATAAGATTAAAACAACCGCCTATTGTGTTGAAAAGAAACCGGTTGATATTGATAAACAAATTAATATGATGTTTTCAATAATGGCTAAGATGAAAAGTCAAATGGAACAAATAAATAACCAACAATGACCGATAAAGAAGTAGAAGATTTTTACAATGAATTGTTGGAGTATTTTGGTAAGGATTTACCAAATTTTGAGCACGAGCCGAAAAGGTTCGCTTATTGTGTAAAAGTTTATCGTTATTACAAATCAAAACAATGAGTTTTTTGGAAAAAGTATATTTTAAATTACAAAGGTATGAGTGGTTTAGGAAACTAGACCGACAATTTACTTTAATGGAATATGTTGTATGGCTAACAATAATACTAATACTACTAGGAAAAGGAACCTCGTGGCTAAAGACCTGAGGACGCCCAAGTATCGTATGCGAGTTGAAGTATCAGCCAAGCAGTATAATAGAAAAAAAATAAAAAAGGAAACTCAACTTGAAACCGAAAGAGTATGATGGATTTTATTGGTTACCACACGGCGATGATGACAATGCAATAGAATTTAGATTTTTTAAATTCAATGATGAAAAAGGAAAAGCTGAACCAGTAGGTTCAACACAAATTGGTGATACTTACCATATTGCTTTTTTCAAAAGTGGTGAAGATGGTGTTCCAGTATTTGATGATTCATATGAGGCAGTATTTGCCGACCCACAAATTTATGTGCAAGGTCTGGCAGGCTCTGGTTTATATGGGTGTGTATTGCGTAAAACGGAAATGTCAGGCGAATGGTTTCAAGATTACCTCTCTGGTCTAGCACCTGATGTTATAATTAAAAAACTGAAAGCATATGCGAAGGCACTTGCTAACTCTAAATGAAGAAGGAACTTTATTATGCCAAATTGGTGCAACAATCAAATTGAAATTCAAGGTGAGAAAGAGCAGTTAGATGCTTTCGAAAAGTTTTTAACCGATAACAATGGTAAAAACTGGTTCGATTTTTTCTCACCATGTCCTGAAGAATTACTCAAAGTAGAATCTCCAAATCGAAGTGAAAAATCAACACAAGCGTTGGTTGAAAAGTATGGCCATTCTGATTGGTATAGTTGGTCACTAGAAAATTGGGGTTGTAAATGGAATTGTGATGTTGGTGATTGGTCACGAAACGGTGATGATTCTATTTCATTTTGGTTTGATTCTCCTTGGGGGCCTCCGGTTATTCTCTATGAAAAAATTGAAAATGACCATGACCTAATTGTAAATGCAGGTTACCATGAAGAAGGTATGGCGTTTGTTGGTCGTTATAGTGAAGGCTTTGATGAATCATACAATTATTCCGACCTAGAATCTTTGGATGAAATTCCAGAAGATATTGTAGATGAATGGAACTTGCGTGAAATGCTCGAAGAGCGAGCAGAATGGGAAGAGGAAAACGAAGATGAGTAAATTAATTTTGGATGTTATAAAGATTGTTGGCCTTTTGGCATTTATAATCTTTTGTTTCATAATTGGTCCCGTTTTGGTATTATGGTCGCTAAACACAATTTTTCCTGTGTTAGCAATTCCATATACACTTGAAACTTGGTGTGCTGTTGTGCTAATTGGTATTTTTATTCGTGGTGATGAGTTGTTTAAAGTGAAAAGGAAGCAAAATGTATAATGTAACTGGTGAATCATTTCAATTTAAGACAAAAAAAGAGAAAGATTGGTTGAAAGGTCTTCTCCGTGAATCAATCGTTGATATTACATTCACAAAAAAAGACGGAAGTGAACGAAAAATGAAATGCACTCTCTTGGAAGATAAAATTCCGAGTGAAAAAGTGCCAAAAAGTGAAACAAAATCAAAAAATGAAGACGCTTTGCCGGTTTTTGACTTAGAAAAAGAATCTTGGAGAAGTTTCCGTTGGGATTCTATCAAAAAAATTGAATTTTCGTTAGGAAAAGCATGAAAAAGCAAAAATTTATCGTTGAAACAATCAGCACATTCAGCGAAATTCACATCGTTGAAGCGGAAAGTGAAGAGCAAGCGCAATTTATCGCTAAAAACTCAGACTACAATGCTTCAAAATGGTTAGGACAACAATTTGTTGCTGTGGAAAAATATTCCGAGCAAGATTTGAAGAGACTTAAAGCTCGTGATGACTACTTTTTCGAAGGATTTTCAACAATTGACAAAGATGGTTGCTTAGTTTACAAAAAAATGAATGGAAAAATTTACGGCAACATGCCTAAAGAAAAAATAATTTAATTTTTTTAGGCAAAAGTGTAAAAAAACGCTTGACAAATACTAAATAATTTGATACAATACTAAAACTATGATGATAACTCTTAAACATTCTCCAATAACTTGCTCCATGCTATCAACAGCATGGCAGGCCGATTATCGCTCAACACCAAGAAGCGAGAATTTAGGCTTTATTGGAAATATTGTAGGGTCTTGTGAAGGACGGGATGGTTAAGTAGAAACTCCCAAAAAGATTTAAAACACAAGACCCGAGTCCTAAAAAGATTCGGGTTTTTTGTTTTGGTTCTTACCAAAAATGTTCTTTAACAATTTGGATTGTTTATTGGGGATTAGCCAAGTCTGGTCTAAGGCAGCGGTCTTTGAAGCCGTCATTCACTGGTTCGAATCCAGTATCCCCTACCAACGGAAGTGTGGCAGAGTCCGGTTTATTGCACCTGTCTTGAAAACAGACGAACCGAAAGGTTCCGTGAGTTCGAATCTCACCGCTTTCGCCATATAAAAACTCTTTGTGTAACTACACTTGAGAACAGTAAGCTTGCAAAAGTCGACCAATGCAAGAACCTGCAAGGAAGATAGGTTACAACACGGTGCAACTCCGTCAGAGAGTTTCTATATGGTGAGTTGGCTGAGTTAGGTTTAAGGCAGCGGTTTGCTAAACCGTCAACCAGTAAAACGGTTCATTGGTTCGAATCCAATACTCACCGCCACTTTATGCACAAGTACCAGAGCGGTCTAATGGCGCAGTCTGCAAAACTGTCGATTCGTGAGTTCAAATCTCACCTTGTGCTCCAAGTTTTATGCTCGGGTCGTCTATCGGTTAGGACACCGCCCTTTCACGGCGGGAAGAGGAGTTCGATTCTCCTTCCGAGTACCATTTGTTTAGTGTTATCAAGGTATCGTCATAGGACGCTATGACTATTCGGGCCTAACTGGCGAGGAACAGGTCCTAAGATAACTGCTTAGTCGCTATGGGATGGAAGCACCAGACCCCTAAATTGAGTAGATAACACTAAACAAATGGGAGTATAACTTAATGGCAAAGTAATCGGCTTTTAACCGATAAATCAGAGTTCAATTCTCTGTGCTCCTACCATAAGTTTGCCACATATTTTATGGCCTGTTGATATAATGGTTATTATGCCTGCCTGTCTAGCAGGACAAAGGAGTTCGATTCTCCTACAGGTCGCCAAGTTTTATAGCGGATTAGAGAAACGGTATCTCGGAAGTCTCATAAGCTTCAGTTGTTGGTTCGATTCCAGCATCCGCAACCAGATTAATAACAATAAAAAAGGAGTGTGGAGTAAGATTGATAAAAAAAACAAAAAGAAAATCATTTGGTATTAAAGTAACAGTTGATGATGGTTTATTTGAAAAAGCATTAAGAACATTTAGAAGAAAAGTAGATAATTCAGGTCTCATAAAAGAATTAAAAGAAAGAGAATCATACACTAAACCTTCTATTGAAAGAAAATTAGCAAAGAATAGAGCAATCAAGCGTTGGCAGAAAAAACAACGATTGAGTAGAGTATAAGTTTTATTGTCCGAGAGCAAGCAAGGTGTAGGCGCCTGACTGTTAATCAGGAATGAGTGAGGTTCGATTCCTCATCGGACAGCCAATATGCGGAAACGGCAACGATGGCGGGTTGCGGCGGACTGTAAATCCGTTCCCTCTGGGCTAGTAGGTTCGAATCCTTCTTTCCGCACCAAACAAGGTGATGTAGTTCAGTCGGTAGAACAGTTGCTTCATACGCAAAAGGTCGAAGGCTCGATTCCTTCCATCACCACCAAGTATTAGCCGCTTTAGTTAAATGGTATAACAGTTGCCTTGTAAGCATCAGTCGTTGGTTCGATTCCATCAAGCGGCACCATTTTTAAGTTCGTTTAGAAAATCCAAAAAACTTTTGTTTTTTAACCGTGTGTAGGCTAGCCCGGTCAAGTCACTCCGTTTGGGGCGGAGATATCGTAAGTTCGAATCTTACCACACGGACCAATTTGGGGAATTAGTTAAATGGGATAACATCGGCTTTGCAAGCCGAGATTGAGAGTTCGATTCTCTCATTCTCCACCAATTATACGCCGTTAGCTCAACTGAATAGAGCGTAGGGCTACGGACCCTAAGGTTGAGAGTTTGAATCTTTCACGGCGTGCCAAGTAATGCCGAGGTAGCTCAGAGGAAGAGCAAAGTGTTGATAACGCTTAGGTCGAGATTTCGAAATTCTCTCTCGGTACCAAACACAGGAGTCCTAGTGACTGTTAAACTCTCGACCTGTTAAAATAAATGAGAGTGAGAGTTTGTTGGTTCTCTTTCAATAGGAGCAAAACCAATACCAATATCTCGCTGGTGTTAACGGCAGCATAGCGGTCTCCAAAACCGAAGGACGGGGTTCGAATCCCTGGCGGGGTGCCAATTTTTAGAAAGTGATAATAATCATGCGTAAACTCAATTTAGATGAAGTGAGAAATTTCATCGAAGGACAAACACCCGAAACCAAGATTTACATTGGTTGTGATTCAGAGCGTGTCAAAGTAAATAAAGTTTGGTATGCTGATTATATCACTGCCATTGTAGTTCATATCAATGGTAATAATGGTTGTAAATTATTTGGTGAAGTTGTCCGTGAAAGAGATTATGACCAGAAACAAAACAAGCCTAGATATAGGCTTATGAACGAAGTTTATAAAGTAAGTGAGTTGTATTTGAAATTGGCTGATGTTTTGGTTGATAGAGATGTTGAAGTGCATTTAGATATTAACCCAAGTGAAATGCATGGTTCAAACTGTGTGATTAACGAAGCAATTGGTTACATTCGTGGCACATGTAATGTTGTACCATTGGTGAAACCTGAAGCATTTGCCGCTTCATATGCAGCTGACAGGTTCAAAGGACTAAAGAAAGCAGCATAGGAGAATTAAAGATGGCAGAACATTGGAATGGTGGTAATGGTGGCAAAGGTTCTAAACCTAGGCCATTCAGTATCAGTCAGGATGAATATGAGAATCGTTGGAACGCAATTTTTCAACGAGACTTGCCTAAAGAAGAAAAACCAAAATCAGATTACCAAGATATCTTATCTACCGAAGATTGTGTGATGGATGCTCTTGACAAACTGAACGAGAAGTAATATAATATCAATTAATGCGGGATTAGCTCAGTTGGTAGAGCGATACCTTGCCAAGGTATAGGTCGAGAGTTCGAGCCTCTTATCCCGCTCCAGTTCAGAGTGCAAGCTCTTCATAAATCTTGCCTTTGTGTGGCACCGAGCATTGCTCCTGCTTGGAAAAGCATCGGTGCATTTATTATTGAGAATGTGAGCGAAAGACCAAGGAATCCCAACTATCAGGGAAGAACACCATCCTAGCAATATCGTATCCTTTATCCGGAGATATTCTATCATCCTAAAGATAGAATGAAAGCGTGAGGACTAGGAGATGGCAGTTTTAAGTCCATCAGTAAAACACATGATAGTATTCTCAATAATAAATGCGGGTAAGCACGAGGTGTGTCGCCAGCCTTCCAAGCTGTGCAGTTGGGGTTCGATTCCCCATATCCGCTCCAATCAATCTATGGTGTCGCTAGTGTAATGGCTGCACACTTGTCTGTGAAACAAGTAGGGAGGGTTCGATTCCCCGCTTCACCCCAAATTTAAAGGAGGGCATATGCCTAGTGTATTTCTAGTAAGTGATACGCATTTCGGCCACGCTGGTGTGTGCCGATTCTTGCGTGAAGATGGAACTAAACTTAGACCATGGGATAATCCTGATGAAATGGATGAACACATGGTGAAAGTTTGGAACGAAACAGTAAGACCAAACGATAAAGTATATCATCTTGGTGATGTTGTTATCAACCGCAAGGCTCTTGGTATTTTGAGAAGACTTAACGGTGATAAAGTTCTTATTCGTGGTAACCATGATATTTTCCGTGATGATGAATATAGGCAACACTTTCGTGAGCTTCGTGCTTATCATGTAATGAACGGAATGATTCTGTCTCACATACCAATTCATACTGAAAGTCTCGGTAGATTTGGAGTGAACATTCATGGTCATTTACATTCAAACAGAGTTAAGATTCAAAAACATGCTGGTGCTACACCAGTAATTGACCCACGATATCATTGTGTTTGTGTTGAACAAACCGATTTCAGGCCAATTCTGTTTGAAGATGTTTTAAAGAGAATTAAAGAAGAAGGTGGTCAGGTCGGTTTCAGAAATGGAAACGGCCCAACTTGTGATTAATACCTTGTTAGTTTAATGGTAGAACTCCGTCTTTACACGGCGGTTGCGGTGGTTCGATTCCATCACGAGGTACCAAGTTCGTTGCAACTAATCTGAGGGAGTGCTCGTTAGCCTCAGTTAAAATGACAAAAATCGGCGCCATGCTGCTTTAGCTGATGTGGTCATAGCGGCGGTCTGAAGAGCCGTTGAAGTTGGTTCGATTCCAACAGGCAGCACCATAATAATCATTATGATGCACAATATAGACAAAAAGCATTTATATTGTATATTATAATATGTAATATGCCCCGATGGTGGAATTGGTAGACACGGTGGTCTTAGAAGCCACTGCTTCGGCGTGAGAGTTCGAGTCTCTCTTGGGGCACCAAATGCGAGTATGGTGAAATAGGTAGACACAAGAGACTTAAAATCTCTCGGAGAAATCCGTGCCAGTTCGATTCTGGCTACTCGCACCAAATTAATGCCCCTGTGGACAAATTGGTAAAGTCATCTCTCTCAAAAGGAGAAGTTCTCTCAGTTCGAATCTGAGCAGGGGTACCAAATAACTCGCCGTGGTCTAATGGATTAAGGCAACGCTCTTCTAAAGCGTCCGATGGGGGTTCGAATCCCTCCGGCGAGGCCAAATACAATAAACAATCCAAATTTGGGCCAATAGCTTAATGGTAAAGCAGCGAACTCATAATTCGTTGAGTGATAGTTCAATTCTATCTTGGCCCACCAAATACTTGTTGAATTTACATTAAAAAATAACTAAATAGCGTTATATGTTAAAACGAATAGCACAAGTTGTTCGTGTTGTTTGTTATTCTACAATCTTTACAGTAACACCTGTAACTGCCTCTGAATTAGTTCATCAATTTAACTCACCTGCATTTAATGGACAGGGTTACTCTACTCATGTCTTAACAATTGAGCAGTTAGAATCTGCTCGCAAACAAAAGCTTAAAGACGAAGCAAAAGCTGCTAATGATGCCGCTGAAAGAGCTAAGAATAATACAAACTTAGCTAAGTTCCTAAACAATGTTGAATCGAGAATCTATGCTCAGTTGTCCAAACAACTAGCAGACCAAATGTTTGCCGAAGGTGGTGCAACACAAGGTACAATGAATTTTCAAGGAACCAATTTGTCTTGGGTTAACAACGGAAGTGATGTTACTTTAACTATTACAGAAACCAATGGCACACAAACCATATTAACTGTGCCAATTGGCACTTTTGGGTTCTAGTATGAAAAAGTTAATATCAATACTTCTGTTAGTATCATTAACAGGATGTGCAAGTATTCATATGGATATTGCCAAAGAAGAGCCTGTTGCATTAAAAGCAAAAGAAAACTTAATTGAGAAACTTCCTGATATTGATGGGCCGCCATTAACTGTTGCTGTTTATGGTTTTACAGATAAGACCGGTCAGAAAAAAGGAAATGATAAGTTAGCTTTATTTTCATCAGCTGTAACGCAAGGTGGAGAAGTATTTTTAATCAAGTCATTACAAGATAGTAAGGGTTGGTTTAGAGTTGTAGAAAGAGTTGGTTTAGATAACCTAGTCAAAGAAAGACAATTGATTAGGAATCAACGAGAGGTTTATGAGGGTAAAAATGCAACACCTCTTAAACCAATGACAGTCGCTGGTATCATCATTGAAGGCGGTATCATAAGTTATGACAGTAATATAAGAAGTGGTGGTAATGGCGCAAGATTTTTAGGTATTGGAGGCTCACAACAATACCGTGTGGATGAAATTATAGTATCTCTTCGTGTGATTAGTGTTAATTCAGGAGAGGTATTGATTACAAACGCTGTAAGTAAGACAATTTACAGCACACAACATAATGTGGGCGTGTTGCGATTCGTAGACCAAGGAACGAAATCGCTTGAGTTGGAAAATGGTTCAGCAATTAATGAACCCACGACATATGCTGTTCGTGTAGCAATTGAACAGTCGGTGTATGAAATGATTATTGAAGGAGAAAAAAAAGGTCTTTGGAAATTTAAAACAAAGTAGGAATCCAAAATGGATAAAAGCTTCAAAGGCGTTGGCAAGTTGTCGAGAAAATTACTTGCAATTCTAGCAATAACCGGAATGTTATTGCCGGGTATAGCACTATCAAATGATGTTTATGTTGAACAAGTAGGTTCAGGTTCGACAATATCCATCACACAAGAAGGAACTGGTAACGAAGCAGGTAATTCTACTGATTCGCTGTATATTGGTGACGGTTCAAATACAGTAACAATTGACCAGATTGGTGACGGTAATACATTAGCTATGACTGTAAATGGTTCAGCAACATCAGCGACCATTAATACAACAGGTAGCAACAATACACAAACAGTTAGTTGTGGAACGCAATCAACAGCAAGTTGTGCAGGTTCAACAATTACTCAAACTGTGACTGGTGATAGCAACATTATCACACAGAACTTAGGAAGTGGTGCTAATCATACTAGCAACATTACTGTGACTGGTGATACAAACACCATTACACATACTAGCACCGCAACAGGCACTACAAGTATGAATGCTACTGTTAGTGGAAATTTGAATACGGTTGGAGTTACACAATCTGGAATGACTACACAAAATGTTACAATTAATTCTACCGGTAATAGCAACACTATTACTGTCAATCAGTCAAACTAGCTTTGCAGCTGTAGGAAAAGTCACAGAGCAAACTGGTCCGACTGAGATTGTTCGGAACAAAAAATCAATGCCCAGCGCTTTAAACGCTGGCGTTGAAATGAATGATACTATTATCACCGCAAAGGCGAAGGCTAAACTTACCTTTCAGGATAATACCACAGTTAATATAACCGAACAAAGTAAATTAATTATTGATGATTTTGTTTATGACCCAAACAAGGGAACAGGAAAGTTAGCTGTTAAGGTTGCGCTAGGTACCGCAAGGTACGCTAGCGGCCAAATAGCGAAAACTAATCCTCAAGCTGTGAATGTTCAGACACCAACCGCCACCGTAGCGGTTCGTGGTACTGACTTTTCTATGACCGTGGATGAATTGGGTCGTAGTTTAATCGTTTTACTTCCATCGTGTGATAAAGACAAAAAGAAATGTGTGACAGGAGCCATTACTGTTAAGAATGATGCCGGTGAGGTTTTTATGGACCAAGCCTATCAGACAACACTTGTAGTTTCAACATCATCTCCACCATCATCTCCTGTTATCGTAAACATTGACCAAGCAAATATCAACAATATGTTGATTATCGCACCACCAAAAGAAGTCAAAGAAGCTCAACTTGAATCAAAAACAGCTCTTGATAAAAACTTTTTAGAAGTGGATTTGCTAAAATACGCAGCACTCAATGAAAATTATTTGGAAAATTTCAGAGAGTTGGATATGAATATGTTGGATATTGAAATGTTATTCAATATCTTAGATGCTGAAAATGCAGCCTTATTGGCAAGCCAAGATGTTCTATCAACCCAAGCACAACTTTTACCTGGTTATAATGCGGCCTATGGTGGTCGTTATTTTTTCAATGATGACCAATCAAAGGTAACATACTGTCAATATAACGGCAGTCATACTGCTTGTGTTATTGCTAGTGTTGATTCTAATAAGACTATGAATTTCAATCAAAACGGTGTAGCGTTAATTCAAAACATTAATAAGGGTGGTGATTCTACTGTTACCATCATTCAACGATGAAAAAGTTATTATTATTGTTTTCTTTATTCCTGTGTTTTTCTGTAAACAGCCAAGATGTTGTAGCAACTGACAATGCAATTAAAATGGGTTACAATTTTGTAACTGTTAGCCAAGATGTTGTATTTGATAATACAATGCGAGCTGGCGGAACTCTATCTCTTTCTGCTTTGGTTGCTGATGGTGGTGGTAGAAATCCTGGCGACCCATTTACAATGAAGTTGGTTTTCTATGATAACAATAACCAAATATTGTCAACAGTTCAACAAGCATGGACATTAACATTAGGAACTGCAGCTGCACCATATACAATTTCAACACCGAATTGTGGAGGAAGTTGTGCTAATGTTGGTCGTGTAAGTGTTCAATTTTATGGAAAAGATGGTGGTTATTGGGCTGGTAATTATGGGCCATATATTCAATCACCAACATTGAAATTTAATAACGGCGGAAATATTCTTTACAATCCTGAATTTGGTATCTACAATAGCAATACCTTTGCACAAGGTTGGACAAGTAGTAATGGATGGCAAAACTGTCAACTATATTCTGGCGCCCAAACTTGCGTGGTAAACAATAATGCACCAGTAAACGGTGGAAATTATTCAGCAACAGGCGGAACTTCATCAGGTACAGCAGGCGGTTATACAGCAACACCACCTGCACCATCATATTCAGCAACTATTACATCAACTCAACAAAATCAAGTCAATGCGGCTAGAGCTAGACAGACTTATAAGAATGAGGTAAACATTCAACAAATAGGTTCATATAATGAGATAGAGGTGATACAATCAGGAACATATCACCTTGTGGATGTAAACTTATTAGGAAATAATAACACGATTGGTATCACCCAACTTGGTATAAAAAATTACAGTAAGGTAAATGTATCAGGTGATGGAAATAACACCAACACATATCAATCAAATTCTGGTGGAAATGCATTGGGTCATTTTTCTGGTATTACTGTTGTTGGAAATACAAATACGATTGGTGTATCTCAGACTGGCGAAGGTGAGAAAATAAGTTTTATAGAAGTAAATGGAAGTTCAAATTCTATTACAAATAACCAGATGGGATTAGGAACTAAATACGCAGATATAAAAACAAATGGTAATGGGCATATTGTTTTGGTAGACCAAAAAGACGGTGGTGCTCATGGAGCTAGGATTGAATTGACTAATAATGGTGGTGCTTCAAACATCAATGTGTTACAACAAGGTAACACAAATCAAACATATTCAATTCAACAATCTTGTGCAACTCTTGGTGGTTGTTCGGTAACTATTACACAGCAGTAATTGAAAATGAAAAAAACATTAAAGAAAATATTACTTAGTCCTTGGACTGCTTTAATCACATTAACATTGTTGGTGGGCCTTCGTGTTACCGACCCAACATTCATTGAATCGGTTAGACTAAGATATTTTGATACATTAATCACATCAAAATCACCAACAGAAAATAACATCTATACAGTCAATATAGATGAAAAGACATTAGACAAATATGGTCAATGGCCATTCAAACGAGACCAATATGCCAATCTGATTGCACAGATATATGCTCATAATGCTGGTTTAGTTGTTTGGAATATTATGATGCCTGAAGCAGACAGACTTGGTGGTGATTTAGCATTAGCAGATACAATCAAAGACCGTCCTGTAATCTTAGCAAATACTCCATCACAAAAAACAAAGAATAAACCTAGACAACCTGGTTCTGCTATAATTGGTGCAGATTACATGGACATGATTATTTCATATCCTGGTGTTATTGCTAATATTCCTGTATTGGAAAATAATGCAGCTGGTATAGGAACAACAAATACATTACCAGAGGTTGATGGTGTTAATCGTAGAATTCCATTGGTTGCAACAATTGATGGTAAAATTTATCCAAGTCTAGCACTAGAAACACTTAGAGTGGCTTCTGGTGATTCAACCATTCAAGTTAAACTCAACGAGAATGGTGTTGAGAAAATGAGAATACCAAAAATTGGTCCAATTGCTACTGACAGTTTAAGTAGAGTTTGGATTGATTGGTCGCAACAATCAAAATCTGTATCAGCCGTAGAATTACCAAAAGACTTTGGTGGTGCTATCGTTATTGTTGGTACATCGGCTGCAGGTTTAGGTAATCCTTTACCAACAGCTAAAGGTGCTGTTTGGCCTCAAGAAGCACAAGCGTCACTTATTGGCACATTAGCAAATGGTGTAAACATTGAAAGACCTGATTGGGCTGATGGCGCAGAAATATTAACATTAATTGTATTGGGTATTATATTACTCTTTTTAACAAGGTGGACTTATGTTGGCATTATTAGCGGTGTTATTATTATTGGCAGTATCTTGCCTATATCTCAATATCTGTATTCAAGCAATCTTTGGCTCTTCGACAGCACTATACTTATTGGTGGGCTTGTGCTTGTCATGCTTCACGCTTACGGCATTAAATTCGTAAGTGAGTTTTTACAGAAACAACAAATTAAGAAACAGTTTGGTACATACCTTTCACCAGCACTTGTAGAAAAACTACAAAAGAATCCAGAGTTATTGAGACTTGGTGGTGAATCAAAAGAATTATCTATTATGTTTACTGATGTTCGTGGTTTTACCACAATTTCAGAACACTATGGTGCAGATGTTCAAGGTCTCACCAAAATTATGAATAGATATATGACTGCTATGACCAAGAAAATCCTTGATAACAATGGAACCTTGGATAAGTATATCGGTGATGCTCAAATGGCATTTTGGAATGCTCCTTTAGATGATGAACATCATGCGAAACATGCGGTAAAGACCGCTATTGAAATGTTAGGAGACTTAGATGCATTTAATAATGAAATTGCTAAAGAGGGTGTGCCAGCTTTTGGCATGGGCCTTGGCATTAATACTGGTACCGTTGTTGTCGGCAATATGGGTAGCGACCAGCGTTTTGATTTTACTTGTCTTGGAGACTCTGTTAATCTTGCATCCAGACTTGAAGGACAAAGTAAACCATATGGCGTCAAACTTGTTCTCGGTAGTAGAACCGCCGAACTTGTAAAAGATGAGTATCCAGTAACAGAGTTGGATTGTATTGCGGTTAAAGGTAAAAAAGAAGGTGTTAAAATCTTTACATTAGCACCAGACAATGAATTGCACCAACAATGGCTAGAACTGTATTATAAAGGTGAATGGAAGAAGGCGTTAATTTTAATTCCTCAATTGAAGAATGTTACGCCTGAATTAGAACACTATTATGATAATATGGCAGAACGCCTGAATGAAGGAGTGCCATCAGATTGGGACGGCACTTATCGTGCTACTTCTAAGTAATTAACCCTCACCTGATGAGGCCATGCGATAATCTTCCTTGGCTTCATCATCTTTTTTCTTTTCTTCTTTAGTTACTACATCATCTTTCTTAACCGCCTCTTCAAATTTCTTAGCGGCTTCTTGCTCAACTTTAACCTGTTCCATTACACGCTCAGATTCTATAATCTTACCACGCAAGTGTAACACGGTGTTGACCTTTTGATTTAATCGAATCAGGTCATTGTCAAGCATACGAATACGGTCAATTAGAGCAATCAACACCGTATTTGCTTCAGAGATAACTGGTTTAACTTCTTTGGTTGACCATTCCCAAACATATTTGATAATGTAACCCATACCGACTGCCATAACAATCGGAAATCCATACTTGTTTACTAAATCTACTATTTCATTCATTTTTAATCCCAATGGCCTTTACCCCTTTCCACCTTGATTGGTGGTAGCGGTTTCTTAGTTGGTTTCGTTTGAGTTTTTTTTGTAAACAAAGACTTAATTTCTTCCAATGTCCACAATGCATATATGCTAACTCCTAACGCTATTGTTGAAAAACTGTATATTAAGAATAAAAGGATTAAATCAACATACATTCGGTTGTCGTTGTAGGTAAACTTTACCTGCTTCTGAAACGACTAATTTAAAAGTATCACCGATTTTCCAGTTTTCTGGTAAATTTCCCCACCCTTGTTCATTTGGTTGGTTTTTAAGTTTCAAATCACTATCGAATCCAATGTAGTTTTCTTCAATATCGAAAACATAGTCAACATACATCATTTAATCTCTCCTTGCATCATTTTTACCGTCTGCCCGAGCAATACGGTCAACATCAGGTTTTAGTCCTAGTGCGTTACTTACGATGGTGTCAATTCGGACAACATCATGGTTCATGGTCTTGACACGATTGTCCAAAGCAGTTATAATCCCAGCCATGCCACGAATGGAACCCAAAACTCCTTGGAGTAACAGTTTGATTGTTAGGTATACAAAATACCCACCTGCGAAGGCAACTGCGATTGGAAAACCCAAGTCACCTATTAGTTTAAATATCTCATTCATGCCCATTTCCCATTAATATTATTGCCACTTTGATAGGGCTATTTATGATACACTCATACTCTAAACAATAAATTGGATACATACAGTCTTGGAAATGATTTTTTTGATAAAAGGATATAATGTATGGCAAGATTACTAGATGCCAATACCGTGTATGCTGGACTTGAGCCAAAATACACAGTTGAACTCACCGAAATACAGTTAATGCAAGCGCTGAATTGGTACTCTCAAAATAAAGACACCAAGGACGCATACAAATACGCCTCCGACTACTTTAAGAAAAACTTTAAGACGGACATAGGTGAAACAATCAAAGAGTATCCATCGACTTTTGGATGGCTCTGTCGTATCATTTCCAATGGCGGTTCATTAAGTATTAAGAATCAAGTTTACTTTGATGACAAGGTAGAAGAGATTAAAAATGCCGTTCTTGAAGCCAAGAAGAAACCTAAGGTAGTTGAACAAAAGGCAACAACACCAATCACATCTATCCAAGAAAGAATGGGTGAAAAGATTTCTGAGGTTGCTGGTGAACTTGAAGCGTCCATCGATGATTACATTCTAAGTGGTTTTGATAAAATGCCAGCACCATATGGCATTATGCATGATAAGACCAAAGGTGCTTATGTGCCTAAACTTGTTGAAATATTCAAAAGACGCCGTAATGAATTCGAAGAAGTTTTGACAACCGAAGATGAGCAACTAAAAGAAGGATATTCCAATTTCACAAAACCACAAATAAAGAAATTGGTGGCATACTGTGATACTATTATTGCTGATGCCTTGAAATTTGCTGAAGTGGCTAAAACTAATCGCAAACCAAGGAAAAGAAAGCAAAAATCTCCAGACCAATTAGTTTCAAAAATGAAATACTTGGATAAATTTGAAGAATTGAAACTTGAATCGATTCAACCAAAAGATATTATTGGTTCTTTACAACTTTGGGTTTACAATACAAAAACTCGTAAACTTGGTTGTTATGTTGCCGATGATGCTGGCGGATTATCTGTTAAAGGTTCATCACTACTCAACTTTACCGAAAGTAAATCGGTAAACAAAAAGTTAAGAAAACCTGAGACAACTTTGCCTGAAATATTAAAAGGCGGCAAAGTTTATCTCCGTAATGCTTTAGATAACATAAAAGCAGTAGCCACACCCTTGACAGGACGCATAAACTCTGATACAATCCTATTGAGAATTGTAAAGTAACCCTCTAACTATGAGTATTAATTATGAAGATTGCACTTGCCTCAGATGTTCATTTGGAATTTGGACACCTAGAAATTGAGAACGAAGATAATGCCGATGTTTTGGTGTTGTCTGGAGATATTTGTGTGGCGTCCAAATTTGGTCCTAAAGAGGATAGATTTTTTCAGGATGCCAGTAAGAAGTTTAAAAGTGTTGTCTACCTTATGGGTAACCACGAACATTATAGTGGCGATTTCGCTGAATCTGAAAAAACTCTCAGAGCAGCGTTAGCCCGTTATGATAACATCCATTTTTTGGAAAAAAATTGTGTAAAAATTGGTGATATAACATTCATCGGTGGTACATTGTGGACTAATATGAATAACCGTGACCCTATGACCATGTTTCATGTTAGTCGGAGAATGAATGATTTTCAATGTGTGAGGAATAGTAATCGTATGGTTACTCGCACAGTTCCAATCTATGAAGAAAATCCTCTTTATACTGATGATGGCCAAAATGGTGGAAAATACAGTAAAGATGAAAAAGGTTTTTACATCGAGATTGGCTCAAAGAAAAAACAAGAACCATCTCACTTTTCACCAGAAGATGCAGCTGAAGACTTTGATAAAATGTATGATTATTTGAAATCGGTGATTGAAGGCCGATTCGATGAAAAGTTTGTTGTTTGCACACACCATGCACCAAGTAAAGGTTCAGAGCATCCTCGTTACAAGCATGATACATTAATGAATGGTGCATATAATTCGGTCCTTGATGAATACATTCTTGACCATCCTCAAATCAAATTGTGGACACATGGTCATACACACGAAGACTTTGATTATATGATTGGCACTACAAGAGTGGTTTGTAATCCTCGTGGATACATAAACTATGAAAGTAGAGCAGACAGATTTAAATTGAAAATTATGGAGGTTTGATATGACGATTTATCTTAACGATGAGAGAGATTATTCTCCTATTGTAGAAGGATGGGTGCGTGAGTTTATTTGCACAATGGATGATGGTGATGACTTAGAAGCAGGTAATGATTCTGGCGATGCACCTTTTGGTGTGAAAATTATTTTTGATGGTTATGGATATGATGAAGAAACCAATACAGAAAATGCTAACAAAGATTTAATGTCATTCGCTGTGTTTGTTCACAAAAATTCAATGACCGAAGAATTTCCACCACACGAATTAACTCCTTGGGCTTTGATTCATAGACCAAAAGAAGAAGTTTGTATGTGGGTTTGGTACTATGCTGATACCGATGAAGTTGAGGTGATTCCATTTGAAGATAATAATTCAACAGAGCTTGACCATGAGTTTGCTACTAAATTAATCTTTGATATTTACAAGCGAGACAATGGTGTTGATTATGATAGTGATAGCTCAGAATCATTGTCCACAAAATGGCCATTTCCAATGGAAAAAGAAGAAAATGACTAATGACCGACAATTAGTGGCACTTGCCGTATTAGAAGGCAAGTTGCCCGCTGATTCACTATCGTGGGAAGAAATCGAAGAGCTCCAAGAAGCAGTATTTGATGCTGTTGCGGTTAAGATGGGCTCAAGTTTGCCTCACAATGAGTATGTTTTACAGTAGAATGGCTACACTATGATTATATTCGACTTTAATCAGGTAGCAATCTCTAACCTGATGGAACAAATTGGTAGTTCTAAAACTGCCGTAGATGAGACTTTGGTTCGCCATATGATTCTTAATACAATTCGCACCTATGTGAAGAAGTATAAAGAAAATTATGGTCCCGAAGTTGTTATCGCTTGCGACAATAAAAAATATTGGCGCCGTGATATATTCCCACACTACAAAGCAGGTCGTAAGAAAGCTCGTGAATCGTCAGGTCACGATTGGGCTTCTATTTTCGATTGCTTGGGTAAAATCAAACAAGAATTGAAAGACCATTCACCATATAAAGTGATTGATGTTGATACTTGTGAGGCTGATGATATTATTGCTGTGTTGGCGATGAAGTATTCTGCCACACAAAAGATTATGATTTTGTCTTCTGATAAAGACTTTGCTCAATTGCAAAAGTTCCCTAATGTTGAACAATATTCACCAATTCTTAAAAAGACAATCAAAGAACCTTTACCTGCGCTTCAATTGAAACAGTTGATTATTCGTGGTGATAAAGGTGATGGCATTCCAAACATTCTTACCAAAGATGATGTGTTTGTAGAAGGCGGTCGTCAAAAACCAATTACTGAAGCTAAGATTATAAACTGGTTGAATCAATCACCAGAAGAATTTTGTACCGAAGAAATGTTACGAAATTTCAAGCGTAATGAAATGCTAATTGATTTGACTAAGATTCCAGAAACCCTTAAACAAAGTATTATAGATACCTATGATAATGCAAAAGGTCATTCGAAAACCGAGTTTATGAATTACATGATTGCGAATCGTCTAAAGAACCTAATTGAGGTAATTGACGAATTTTAAGGATGCTATATGAGTTCTGAATTGTTATTTTCAGAGATATTAGAAGAGTTTGATGCTGCTCAAGGCAAAAACGAAAAGATTGCAGTTTTAAGAAAATACGACCATCCTAGGTTCCGTGATTTCTTTTATTGCTTATTCAATAAGAATATTGTGTTCGATGTGGAAATTCCAAAATGGCGCCCAGCGATTGAACCTGCTGGTTTAAATCATACTTACCTTGACATGGAAATGCCATTAATGTATCGTTTTATAAAGAATCATCCAAAACGAACCAATGTTTCTCCAGAAAGACTTAGCAAACTGTTAAAGGTTGTATTAGAATCATTACATGTTTCTGAAGCAGAATTGCTAGTTCAATTAATCAACAAAAAAGTTGAAATCAAATACTTAACACCGTTATTGGTTAAAGAAGCTTTTCCTAATTTAGATATTTAATATGAAAGTTGCGATTGTTACACCAACGATTGGTAGCGAACATTTATCTGAATGTATAGCATCGGTCGATAGCCAAATCTATAAAGATTTGGTTCATTATGTCTTTATTGATGGTAAAGAATATGTCGATAAAGTAAATAACATTATTGAAGGCGCTTCTAAAGTCAGAAAGGTCATCTTAGAAGATAATGTTGGTAAAGGATGGTATGGTCATCGTGTGTATGCGGCTTGCTCATTCTTGGTTAATGCCGATATCATCATTTATTTGGATGAAGACAATTTCTTAGAAAAATGCCATGTAGATAAGATGGTCAAAAAGATTGAAGAAGGTTATGATTGGGTTTATTCATTAAGAAGAATCGTAAACAAAAAAGGAGAATTTCTCTGTGAAGACAATTGTGAATCATTGGGTAAATGGCCTGTATATTTCAACGACAAGGTTCATCACATCGACACATCATGTTTTGCCATTCGCCGTAATATTGCTGTTCACATAGGACATGCTTGGTATGGCCAATGGGGTGCTGACCGACAATTCTTTTCAGCGTTAAGTAAACATTTTACTAAATTTGATTGTACCAATAATTATACAGTCAACTATCGTTTAGATGGAAATCCAAATTCAGTAACAGAGGATTTCTTTAAACAAGGTAACGAAGCTCAAAAACTAAAATATAATAGTGATTTTCCATGGACAAAAAAACAGCACTCATTACAGGTTGCGCCGGGTATCTCGGTTCTCATTTAGCAAAGTCTCTCAAACAAAAAGGTTGGAAAGTTGTAGGTCTTGGTCATAAAAGGCACACACTTAACCCATACATTGATGTTATGCATTATGCAGATATCCGTGACCAAGCTGCTTTGGATTGGATTTTTGAAAAGGTAAAAGTTGATGTGGTTTTTCACCTCGCAAGCCGTATCGAAGCGGGAATCTCTTTTGAAGAACCAACAGAATTTTGGTCAGTCAATTGTGGCGGAACCACACTTTTACTAAACTCTATGAAGAAAGCTGGTGTTGAGAATATCGTTTTCTCTTCAACGGCTGCGGTATACAAAACACAAAATCGACCAATTAAAGAAATCGATGATAAGTTTGATAATTCACCATATGGGTTTTCTAAACTATCAGCTGAAAATGCAATCAGACACTCTGGTTTAAATTTTACTATTTTCCGTTATTTCAATTTGACAGGTGCAGACCCCGAAGGTGAGTTTGGTGAAGCACACGAACCAGAGACACACCTAATTCCTAGGTTATTGTTGAATATGGACAAAATAGAAGTTAATGGAACTGATTATGATACACCAGATGGTACTTGTGTGCGTGATTATGTTCATGTAACAGATGTTGCAGATGCTCATTCAAAAGCAGGAGAAATGTTGCTTGATGGTTCTTTTACTGGTGTTACTATGAATTTAGGAACAGGCAAAGGCACATCAATCTTGGAAGTGATTAAGATATTAGAAAAGATTACCAATAAAACAATTACCTATAAAGTAAATCCTAGACGAGAAGGAGATGCGGCCAGTTTAATTGCCGATATCAGTCTCGCCGAAGAAGTGTTGCAATACCGACCAAAACATGATATGATAAGCATGATTGAAACAGCTTATAAGTGGTACAAAAATGACGAGAAAATTTGACAATTCTGTAATTGATGCTGATGACATTATCGGCCTCAGTTTACTCAAAAATCACACCCATATAATTACAGGCGATATCGATGATGAAAACATTGATAAGGCTATTCGTTGGTTACTATATGAGAATTTCTCAAATGAAAACACCGACAAAGTTTTAACACTATACATTAATTCAACTGGTGGCAGTTTGACTGACGCTTTCGGATTAATTGATGTAATGAAGAATTCCAAATTCATTATTCAAACCATCGGTATTGGTAATGTAATGAGTGCAGCTTTTATGATATTTGCTGCTGGTGATAAAGGTCATCGATACATTTCAAAAAATACTAGCAGTATGTGTCATCAATTTTCTGATTCGGCCACAGATAGTAAATACCATGATATCAAGGCCACTATGAAAGAGAGTGAATCTCTTAACGAAAGAATGATTCAAGTTTTAATTGAAGCAACAGGTTTACCAAGAAGTAAAATCAAGTCTAAACTCCTAGGTCCGTCAGATATGTATTTGTCGGCTGAAGAGATGCTTGAATATAAAGTAGCTGACCACATTCTCTAACAAGGAGGCTAATAGTTCCAAAATGCTTACTGGTGGCAAGAAATACCAAAAACCTATTAAAACTAAATTTAGAAAATCAGAAGATGTTGAAAGTTTCAAACCAAAACAAAAACACCGTGACAAATCAATATGGCGTTTATTGAAAACGGAAAGGAAAGAAAATGGCGTATAGAGATATGTTGAAGAAAAAAATTTTAGAGTTAGAAGAAAGAATAAGTGTTGATTCATCCGACAAAAAACAATTGGAAGATGAATTGCGAAGGTTACAATTGGCAGAATTTGAAGAAGAGATGGCCGAAGAAAATAACCAAAAGAGGCTTTTAAAAGGCTAGTATCCACGAGCTGTTGCGTGGAAACAACATCACCAAAATAGCTCTTGACTTTGCCTTAATTCTATGTTAGGATTAGGGTATGATAAAAATGCTAAAAGAAGTTACAGTTTGGAATGTTGAATTTCGGCAACCAAACCACACTTACCTATTAAATAGTAAAGGTCAAATATTAGCATATGCCCGCTGGCATTCCAATACTGATATTGACATTCAAAAATCCAGAACTTACTTAGATAAACGATATAGAAAATTTATCGAAGTTAATCATACTGGATTATCCAAATTAATCCCACAATTTTTAAAAGAAGAAAAAGATAGTATTATTAAGGAAATTATTCCTGAAAATACTCGTGTTTTTAAAGTAAAATCCAAAGATAAAGAATATCAGGTTTTATTGAAAAACGACCAATATTCTTGTAGCTGTATTGGCTACGGATATCGTGGGAAATGCAAACATATTGACGCTGTTGCGGAAAAACAACATGTTGCAAAAAAGCAACAAAACCAAAAAAAGTCGCCTAGCCCCCTTGACATTCTTGCCGAAGTATGTTAGGATGGACACATAAACTTGAAAAGGACAAAAAATATGACTATGACAGCTACTGAAAAAAATCAATGGGAAATGCAGGCTTACGGAAATACAAAAGCTGCAATTTTGAGCTCTGTTAAAAATTCTATCACCTTTAAATTTTCTGGTCCTGGCATGGTGATTGCTAGCTACTTGAGTGATGCTCAGGAAATTATTGGTGCCGAAATTAATGAAAGTAATGAAGGTTGGGTAAGTCCTAATCAAGCTAATCAAGCTCGTCAATATATGAATATTGCTAAAATGTTGATGATGGAATTTAAACTAGGTTTTTCACAGGAATAATTATGTTTTCAAAAATTGAAATATTGAATTTGGTTGAGTCCTTGGCTCAGATGGATAAAGACGATATTGAGCAGTTTACCAAATTGCTAAATTCCAAATATCCTGAAATTGCTAGCACCGTGGAATTCTCACTTTATGTGGAATCTATGGAAAATTCATTCGATAAGGTAACATGCTAATTTACACCTATCAACGGTCTAAGAAAAAAAAGAAGACCAAGAAGCAGATAGAGCAATATGAGAATTGGCTAAAATCGGTCAATTCCCAGACCACCAATTTTTCTAAAGGTGTCAAAGTGAAGAAAGCCTTGCCAGTCAAGGCTGTCCAAACTCCAATATACCCGCCAGGTCGTGAACCTAAGACAGTCTATCCTAGCGTATCCACAAGTGGTGGAAGTTGCACAAAACCAATTCATGGCAAGGTTTATACGGGTAGCGCTATGATTGGGATTGGTACTCTCCACAAGTCTAATGCCGTGCCAATTTTCAATGCGGAAGACGCATTGGAACAGGCCAAAATGCGAAGATAAATGACTAAAAATCAAGAGCTTAGCGCTGTTGTTTTTATGCAACAAAGTGAAAAAATCGCTAAAAAGTGCTTGACATTCTTGCCTTTTTATGATACAATGGTACCATAGAATTGAGAAGGAAAGATAAATTATGAAATTATTGAGTATTGGAAACCCTAAAGTTTTGAAAGGCATGAAGCAAGGCTACATGACTTATATTCTACACCTCGCTCCCGCTAATTTGTCAGGTTATGAAACCTGTCCAAAACGGACTGCTGGTTGTACCGCAGCTTGCTTGAATACCGCTGGTCGTGGTGGTATGTTCAAAAAAGGTGAAAATACCAATACTATTCAAAAAGCTCGTATTCGCAAAACAAAACAATTTTTTGAAAATCGCCAAGAATTTATGGCTGACTTGGTAAAAGATATTGAGTTAGCAGTAAAACAGGCTGCCAAAAAAGATTTGATTCCTGTTTTCCGTTTAAACGGCACCAGCGATTTAAGTTTTGAAAAATATGAGGTTGTCCGTAACGGTGTTTTATATCGTAACATTTTTGCGGCCTTTCCTGAAACCCAATTTTATGATTACACCAAAGTGCTTGGTCGTAAAGTGAATGAAATTAAAAATTATCAGTTGACATTTTCAGCTGCTGATGGTAATGATGCTGATGTAGCGAAAGCAATTACTCAAGGTTATAATATCGCTACGGTGTTTGGTATTAAAAAGACTTTACCAATGCCTGACACTTATATGGGTTTGCCAGTTTTTAATGGTGATGAAAGTGACCTAAGATTCCTTGACCCTAAGGGTGTGGTTGTTGGTTTGTATGCTAAAGGTAAAGCCAAAAAAGATGAATCTGGCTTTGTGAAATATCCTACTTTTATGTTGAAAGCTGCTTGATATGAAATTTAATTCTTATAGAGACCGTGATAATTTCGATACTCGGCACGGCGGTCCTTTTGACCGTGGCTCTGCTGATAGTTACTATAATCGTGGTATTTCTCCACACTATTATGTTGGTGGTACCGCTACTAGTGATAAAATCGAAAAAGGCCAAATGACAATTAAAGAGATTGAAGATTATTTGGCAGGTTATGAATTTAATGAAAAATTTGGTGACAAGAAGGATTGGGGTTAATATGAATTTCGAACAATTTAAAAAGACTGGTGTTTGTGCTCTTTATCATAGAGTGCCTATCCAATATTTGAATGAATTTAGAAGTGAAATGGCCAAGAAAGGAATGTTTTTCAAAGTCCGATATCGTGGTCCCCGTTTTAATGTTCCGTCTGCTCGCTTTCGTGGTGGTAACAGTAAACAATCCACTTGCTTGAAAGAAGATGCGATTGCTTTTTCGGTTTATAATTATTAAGGTATATTATGATTAGAGAAAAAAATTATTCAGAAAAGCCAGTTATTGATTTGACTGGTCCCGATGGAAATGCTTTTGCTTTGATGGGTTATGCTCGAAGATATGCTCGTCAATTGGGCTTAGATAGCAATAAAATCATCGGTGAAATGATGAGTGGTAACTATGATAATTTGGTTAAAGTATTTGATGGTTACTTTGGTGAATTTGTAATTTTGGAGAAGTAAAATGGGAACTCGTAGCTTAACTTTTGTGTATAATGATGCTGAGAAACCAGAACCAATTATTTGCATGTACCGACAGTTTGATGGATATCCTGAAGGTCACGGTGCAGAACTTGCTGAGTTTTTGAATCCTTTTACCATTATCAATGGTATTGGTTCTAATCAAAATGAAATAGGCAAGTTTGCTAATGGAATGGGTTGTTTAGCGGCTCAGTTGATTGCTCATTTCAAAGATAGTGTTGGTGGAATCTATATGCATGTGGTTGACCTAAACCAGGATTCTTGGCAAGAATATGAATACCATGTTTATCCTAATAAGGTTGAAATCAAAGACCCTAGCGAAGTGATTTTTTCAGGCACTTATGCTGAACTAAAAGATTTTTGTTGCGAATTGGCAACATAATGAGGCAAACATTGGCGATGCCTCTTGACAAATTCGCCAGTCTGTGTTATACTGTTGTTTCTAAAATGTTAAATGATGAAGGAGTATTATATTATGGCTCGTGGTAAATCTAGTAAATTAAAACCGTTTCAAAAACTATTGACCATCATGGTGTCTGGTAAGCCAGTTACCGTTGATGAGATTGATACTTTACTTGGTAAGGAAATCTACATGTATCGTCTAAGCACTTACATGTGGCACATCAAGACCAATGCTAACGGTGTTGTTAAACCAATCAAAGATGGTCGTAAAGTTACAGCTTATCAGATTATGAATGTGGCTGAAGTGAAAGAATACATGAATCGTGTAGGTATCACTAAAGCAGGCTTCACACCTGGTCAAGTTGAAAAGAAACCATCTATTTCAAAACTTGCTGACCTTGGTGCGAAACCAAAGGCGAAAGCAAAACAAGTTAGCCAACCTAAAGTTGAAGAGCTTGTAGTTGAAGAAGTAACACCAGCTACAGTAGCAGCTTAACGGTTGAACGATTAACGGGGGAGTTGCGAGATTCTATGGCGAGCTCTAAGTCCGGTTCTCCGGCAATAAGTCTCATATGGCAGAATCCGCTCATTCTTAAACAACAGCGACTATCGGGAGATAGCCAGCGTGCCCCTTATCTTTAGGTGATATATGAATGAATATAAAAACTTTAAACTTAGCCATATGGTCTGGACAAAAAGATTATTTGACGCTAAGAGCAAAGAAGATATTAAAGAATATGCCTATTTTCTAAAAAATAGTAAATGGCGTGTGAATTGTCCATTTATTATTGAATGGCCTCATTTGACTGTAACAAATATGATTACAACAAAGTTGATTGATGCTTACATTGATAAGATGGTAAAAGATGCAAAATGAAATTGATGGTAAAACAAAAGAAATTCTATTAATTGCTCAAGAAGAATGTGCAGAAGTGACACAAGCAATTAGTAAAGTGTTTAGGTTCGGATTCAATGGTCAATATAATGATGTAACAAATAAGGCCATGCTAGAAGAAGAATTGGGAGATTTGGTCTGTATGATTGGTTTGTTAATGAACGAAAAAATCGTAAATGAAGAGAATGTTGAAAATGCAGCCAAAGCTAAGTTGAATAAACTTAAAAAGTGGTCTAGTATTTTTAAGGATTAGTTATGAAATGGATGTTACTGTTTTGGATTAATGTGCCTTCTAATTATATTCTCCATTCAGAGTATAAAACAGAACAAGATTGCCTCATAGCACAAGAAAGATATAGTAAAATATTCCAACAAACAAAT
>JACCDP010277036.1_pt1 | contig 29796 bp, 23 predicted proteins | sample 7445841 | NCBI WGS metagenome assembly JACCDP01 (sample SAMN15323441, study PRJNA562643) | freshwater metagenome | isolation source: river surface water | place: USA:Blue River Watershed | collected 2017-08-17 | reverse complement strand
ACAAAAGGGATAACCGAAATGTTCGTACCTGCTTCAGGCGGAGGTTGATCCCAGATCAATTGACCTGTATAAGCCAGCGAGGCAGTTGGAAATTGTCGGGGAACAGGCGCCCAGCTTGATTTTTCTGCTCTTGTGATATCCAGCCTGCTGAATTGTATACCCCAGGTGGTGATACCATTTTTATACCTTATGGTCTTGAAAGGTATGGCTGCTTCCCAGACCCACTTGTCTTCATATGATTTTACTACCGAAGTCCATTTGTTGTCCCAGTTCAGGTCTGCCTTGCCACCATCTACCAAAAGTCCGTCCCATTGGGCACCGGCAGCATTGGAGCCAAAGGTAAATCCGTTGGTTTGGTCGTTAAAGGGGTCCATGAAAAGGAGAAAGTTATCATTCTTGCCAAAATTGAAATCTCTTTTGAGTGATTCCACCATGTATTGCTGCCCTTTTTCGATATAGTTGATGGTAACGATGTATAGATTTTGGGCATCATATGCCATCTTTACTTCGGTTCTGACCTTGGCCATGCTCGTATCCATCGGCAGTACCATGTGAAAATCACTGGCTGTTTGACAATCATTCCAGGCCTGATCAAGGTTTCCGTCAATTTGAATCTGTCCTGTTGCCTTTTTGATATAGTATTGGTAAGACGTATTCTTTCTTTGTGCCATTATCGGCATACAAAGCACCAGTAGCAAAAGCAATGCAAGGGTTCTAGTATATTTCAATACAAAGGGTTGATGCCATTTATGCCACAGCTTGCTTTACCAGTTCAGCTGCCTCGCTGAGGAGGATAGCGCTTTGAACTTTTAGTCCGCTTTCATCAATCAGCTTTTTGGCTTCAACGGCATTGGTTCCTTGAAGTCGCACAATAATGGGAATGTTGATATTCCCCAGATTTTTGTAGGCTTCGATAACACCTGATGCCACCCTGTCGCAACGGACAATTCCACCAAAGATGTTGATGAGAATGGCCTTCACATTGGGATCCTGCATGATGATCTTGAATCCGGCTTCAACAGTTTGTGCATTGGCGGTTCCTCCCACATCCAGGAAGTTGGCAGGTTCACCACCGCTTAACTTGATCATGTCCATGGTTGCCATGGCCAGCCCCGCACCATTTACCATACAACCCACATTGCCATCCAATTTTACAAAGTTGAGGTTGTATTTGCCGGCTTCCACTTCAGTTGGATCCTCCTCTGTGAGATCACGCATGGCCGCGAGGTCTGCGTGTCTGCCCAAGGAATTTTCATCGATGCCCATTTTACAATCAACTGCGATGATCTTGTCATCAGCAGCCTTGAACAATGGATTGATCTCCAACATGGAACAGTCCAATCCTACATATGCGTTGTATAGGTTGGTAACAAACTTGACCATGTTTTTGAAGGCGTCTCCACTCAGGCCTAAATTGAAAGCAATTTTTCTGGCCTGGAAGGGAAGGAGTCCACCTGAAGGATGAACCGCTTCTTTGAATATTTTCTCTGGGGTATCATGTGCCACATCTTCTATGTTCATGCCCCCTTCAGTACTGTACATGATTACATTTTGGCCGGATGCCCTGTCTAATAGAATAGAGAGATAAAATTCTTTCCTTTCAGAGGGGCCATCATAGTACATGTCTTGTGCAACCAGAATCCTGCTCACCAATTTTCCGGAGGGGCCGGTTTGGATGGTCACCAGGGTTCCACCCAGTATTTTTTCGGCAAACTCCTTGATATCTTCCAAGCTCTTGCCCACTTTCACACCGTTGATGCCTGTTTCTTTCACCTGTCCCTTTCCACGGCCACCGGCATGGATCTGTGCCTTGACAACAGCAAATTTGCTTCCGCTTTTTTCTTTGATCTGTTCATAGGCGGCAACAGCCTCATCAACAGTGCTGCAAGCGATTCCTTCCTGTACCGGTACATTGTATTTTTTCAGCAGGTCTTTGGCTTGATATTCGTGGAGGTTCATCTTGAAAAATATTTGTGCAAATATAGTGCAGGCGGCTCAATTAGGGAATGTGGAAAATAAAAAAGGCGACCTAAAAGTCGCCTTTTTTTGAAGTCAAGTCAAAGGAGTTATTTTCCTTGGTTTTCAGGCCTTAGGCTGCGTACGGTTTTACCGGCTTGCCACATCTCACTTTCCCTGAGTTCCTTGAGTTCTGCTTCTAATTTCTCACGATAATCAGGCTGAGAGTTGCTGTCGATGCTGCGTTGGCTTTCTTTTCCTGCTGCAACTGAATCATACAGTTCATTGAAAACAGGAGCTGTTGCATCCCTGAATTTCTTCCACCAGTCAAGGGCACCCCGCTGCGCTGTAGTAGAGCAGTTGGCATACATCCAATCCATTCCATTTTCTGCCACCAAAGGCATCAATGATTGTGTCAATTCTTCAACCGTTTCATTGAAGGCTTCGGAAGGGGAGTGTCCTCTGTCTCTCAATACCTGGTATTGAGCGGCAAAGATACCTTGGATGGCTCCCATCAGTGTTCCTCTTTCACCCGTCAGATCACTAAATACTTCTTTTTTGAAATCTGTTTCAAACAGGTATCCGCTTCCAATGGCAATACCCAGTGCAACGACTCTTTCATAAGCCTTTCCTGTTGCATCCTGGAATATGGCATAGCTGGAATTCAATCCTCTTCCCTGAAGGAACATTCTTCTCAAAGAAGTACCCGATCCTTTGGGGGCCACCAAGAAAACATCAACATCGGCAGGAGGAATGATGCCTGTTTGGTGGCTATAGGTTATACCAAATCCATGAGAGAAATAAAGTGCCTTACCGGGGGTGAGGTGTTTTTTGACTGTTGGCCACATTGCTATTTGTGCTGCATCTGAAAGCAAGTAGCAAATGATGGTTCCCTTTTCCAGTGCTTCTTCAATCTCGAAAAGACTCTCTCCGGGTACAAATCCATCGGAAACAGCTTTGTCCCATGATTTTGAATTTTTTCTTTGTCCCACAATCACATTCACACCATTTTCTTTTTGGTTGAGCGCCTGACCAGGACCTTGAACACCATAACCGATCACGGCTACGACTTCATTTTTCAATACTTCCTGTGCTTTTGCCAGAGGAAATTCTTCTCTTGTCACCACATTTTCTTCTACACCGCCGAAATTTAATTTTGCCATAGTTGTTTTGTTTTGTTGGTTTTGTATATCAAAAAAAATTAGAAATTGTCAACTTCGAAAGGGTCTGTTTCTGTCTTGATCGACGGGATTGGAGTATCAGGAGCCCCTTTTTCAAATTCAATGAGTTTTTCATGAAACCCTTTGCTGTCTTTGATGATGGCCACCCTGGCACTTCTTACAAACTCGATCAGGCCATAGGGTTGCAATACTTCGATCAATCGGTTGGTCTCTTCTCTTTGTCCGGTAGTTTCAAAAATGGTATAATCAGATCTGATGGCCACCACACGGGCACCAAATTCTCTTAAAAGCCTTTCCACCTTGACCTTCTCTGCAATGATGTCTGTTGGCACTTTGTATAAAGCCATTTCCTGCCAAATTATGTCTTCGTTGGTATGAAAGTAAGCTTTCAATACATCCACTTGCTTCTCTATCTGGCGGACTACCTTTCTCACGGCATCCTCTGTTTCGATGATGACAATATTGAAACGGTGGATACCCTCAATTTCAGAGGGAGATGTGTTTAAACTCTCGATGTTGATCTTCCTTCTGGAAAAGATGATGGCAATTCTGTTCAACAGGCCTACCTGATTTTCTGTATAAATGGTGAGGTTGTATTCTTGTTTCATGATATATTATTTTAAACGAATCTCCCCAACTCCACACCCTTGCGGTACCATGGGGAATACATTGTTCTCTTTGCCTACCATCACTTCCAACAGGTAAGCCCCATTGTGGTTTAACATGGTTTTCAGGGCCTCTTTGAGTTCCTCTCTTTTGGAAATAGAATTACCCTCAATCCTATAGCCTTTGGCAACAGTTACATAATCGGGACTTTCGATATCCACAAAGGAGTATCTCTTTTCATGGAAAAGCTGTTGCCATTGCCTTACCATTCCGAGGAAGCGATTGTTCAGGATCATAATTTTGACATTGATGCCATACTGCATGATGGTGCCCAATTCCTGGATGGTCATCTGCACGCCGCCATCACCAATGATGGCAACAACCTGTCTGTCTTTTGCGCCATATTTTGCCCCCATTGCAGCAGGTAGGGCAAAGCCCATGGTGCCCAATCCGCCTGAGGTTACATTGCTCTTGCTTTTGTTGAATTTTGCATACCTGCATGCTACCATCTGATGCTGTCCCACATCCGTAACGATGACAGCCTCACCATTGGTGATCTGGTTCAATTGTTCGATCACTTCACCCATGGTCATAACCTCATTGGTGGGATGAAGTTCTTCGTAGATAACAGCTTCCTCTTCCATCTTCATGCACTCATGGAATCGATTGATCCAGGAAGCATGATTTTTTTTCTCAATAAGGGAAGTCAATAGGGGTAAGGTTTCTTTGCAATCTCCCCACACCGGTACAGTTGTCTTCACGTTCTTGTCTATTTCCGATGGATCAATATCCAAGTGCACCACTTTTGCCTGTTTGGCATAACGATCCAGTCTGCCCGTCACCCTGTCGTCAAAACGCATGCCCACTGCGATCAATACATCGCATTCATTGGTCAAAACGTTGGGGCCATAATTGCCGTGCATTCCCAGCATGCCAACATTTTGCGGATGGTCGGTTGGCAAGGCGCTCAGACCGAGGATGGTCCATGCGGCAGGGGCACCAGATTTTTCTATGAACGTCTTGAACTCTTCTTCGGCCTTGCCCAATATGACGCCCTGTCCAAATATAACAAGGGGTCGTTCTGCCGCATTGATCAAAGCAGCTGCTTCTTTGACATATTCTTCCCGCACAATCGGTTTGGGTCGGTAGCTTCTGATATGATGGCATTTTTCATATCCCTTGTATTCAAACTTCTGCAATTGAGCATTCTTCGTGATGTCAATCAAAACCGGACCGGGCCTTCCGCTGCCTGCGATATAAAAAGCCTTTGCCATGACCGCTGGGATCTCATTTGCATCCGTCACTTGGTAATTCCATTTGGTTACTGGAGTGGTGATATTGATAACATCTGTTTCTTGAAATGCATCCGTTCCCAGAAGGTGTGCAAAAACTTGGCCCGTAATGCAAACGAGTGGTGTTGAATCAATTTGAGCATCTGCAAGACCTGTAACCAGATTGGTGGCACCAGGACCGCTCGTTGCAAAAACCACACCTGTTCTGCCGGATGTCCGGGCATACCCCTGGCCTGCATGGATTCCTCCTTGTTCATGTCTAACGAGGATATGCTCTAGTTTATCATGATAGTCATACAAAGCATCATAAATGGGCATGATGGCGCCACCAGGATAACCAAAGATGGTGTCCACACCTTCCGCAACCAGTGCTTTCAAAACGGCTTCACTGCCCGTTATTTCTGTTTTCATTTCTTGCGCTGTCATTGTTCTACTCTTTTTTCAGTTAGGGAAGCCTATTTGTCGGTGATGCAACCTTCAGATGCCGGCGTCACTTGTTTGGCATATTTATACAAGATTCCTTTTGTGGCATTCAATGCTGGTTGTTTCCATGCAGCTTTTCTCTGCTGCAGAACAGCCTCCTCCAGTTTAACATTGATGGTATTGTTGATGGCGTCGAGCTCAATGATATCATCATCCTGCACCAATGCAATTCCACCACCTTCAAAAGCTTCTGGGGTGATATGTCCCACTACAAAACCATGTGTGCCGCCGCTGAATCTTCCGTCGGTGATCAAGGCCACATCCTTGCCCAGGCCAGCTCCAATGATGGCGGATGTTGGTTTGAGCATTTCAGGCATTCCGGGAGCTCCTTTGGGCCCTACATAACGGATTACGACAACATCTCCTTTGCGGACCCTGCCACTGCTGATGCCTTCGATCAATTCTTTTTCACCATTGAATACCCTTGCTGGTCCCACGAACTTTTCACCTTCTTTGCCACTGATCTTGGCCACACTTCCTCCAGAGGCAAGATTTCCATAAAGGATCTGCAAATGTCCCGTCGCCTTCAAAGGTTGCTCGATGGGGTAGATGATCTTTTGGGTTTCAAAGTTGATGTCCACGACTTGTTCGAGGTTTTCTGCAACGGTCTTACCCGTTACCGTTAAGCAGTCTCCATGGATCAATCCTTTTTTCAATAAATATTTCATTACCATGGGTACGCCACCTACCTTGTGCAAATCTTCCATCAGGTATTTACCACTGGGTTTGAAATCAGCAATCACCGGCACTTTGTTGCTGGTGGCCTGCACATCATCCTGTGTCAGGGTAAGTCCTACACTGTGGGCCATGGCAATCATGTGCAATACAGCATTGGTGGATCCGCCCAATGCAACAATGATGGTCAATGCATTTTCGAAAGCCTTCTTGGTCATGATATCTGAAGGCTTGATATCTTTTTCCAAAAGAACCCTGATGGCTTTTCCGGCATCAACACATTCTTTTCTTTTCTCTTCACTCAAGGCTGGATTCGAAGACGAATAGGGAAGGCTCATGCCCAGTGCCTCGATCGCGGAAGACATGGTATTAGCGGTATACATCCCACCACAGGCACCTGCACCCGGACAGGAATGCATCACGATTCCTTTGAAGTCAGCTTCATCCAACTGTCCTGCTATCTTTTTTCCCAATGCTTCAAATGCAGAAACAATGTTCAGGTCCTCTCCTTTATAATGTCCTGGAGCAATGGTGCCGCCGTAGACCATGATAGAGGGCCTATTCAACCGACCCATTGCCATGACCGAGCCGGGCATATTTTTGTCGCATCCCGGAACAGTAATGAGTGCGTCATAGTATTGTGCTCCACAAACTGTTTCAATTGAATCTGCAATCACATCCCTGCTCACAAGCGAAAATCGCATGCCATCCGTTCCATTCGACATGCCATCACTGACACCAATCGTATTGAATGTAAGCCCTACCAGATCATTAGCCCAGACACTTTTCTTGATGTCTGCTGCCAGTTCATTCAGGTGCATGTTACAGGTGTTTCCATCCCATCCCATGCTGGCAATTCCCACTTGAGCTTTTGCCAGATCAGCATCTGTTAAGCCGATGCCATAAAACATGGCTTGGGCAGCAGGTTGAGTAGGATCTTGCGTGATGGTTTTGCTATACTTGTTCAATTCATTCATATGGATGCTTTTGGAAGTGTTAAATGATGGTTGATTTTCTCATCAGAATATTTTCCCAAATCAAAGGGTCGCTGCTTGCTTGCAGGATACGGTCGCTGATCATTTCCCCAATCGTTGAAGTAAAGTAAAAGTTGATCGGGTCAATGTCTTTTGTTACAAATCCATTTTCCAATGTCCACTTTACCGCATGTTTGATGGCTGCAGACTCAGCGTAGAGTTCCAGGTATTCCAGCATGCCGGCAGCGGATAAAATGGATCCCAGCGGGTTCGCAATATCCTTTCCTTTTGCTGCAGAATAGGATCCGTGAATGGGTTCAAAAAAGGCAGTATTGTTACCGATGGAGGCAGAAGGAATCAAGGCGGGGGAGCCGGACAGAACTGCGGCCTCATGACTAAGGATATCCCCAAAAAGATTTTCCGTTAGGATCACATCAAATCTGGAAGGATTGATGATCAACTGTGAAGCTGCAGTATCCACATACATGAATTCCAATTCGACTTCCGGATAGGAAGACGACATGCTGTGAACGGACCTGCGCCAAAGTCTTGAGGTTTCGAGAACATTGGCTCTGTCAATCAGCGTTACCCTGCGTTTTCTTTTCTGTGCCAGTTGAAAAGCATAGGTGGCAATCCTGTTTATTTCTTGTTCTGTATACGTAGAAGTATCAGTTGCAGTTTTTCCATCTTCGCTTACATGTCTTTCACCCATGTACAATCCGCCTGTCAATTCACGGAAAATAACGATGTTAACACCTTCCAGCAGATCAGGTCTGACAGGGGAGAGGTGGGAAACAGAAGGATGTGAGACGATATGTCTGATATTGGCAAACAGCCCCAGTTCCCGTCTGATTCGCATCAAACCCTGTTCCGGTCTTATATGGGCGTGATGGTCCTGGTCATATTTGGGATCGCCCACAGCCCCAAAAAGGATGGCATCTGCATTTTTACAAAGATCAATCGTCTGTTGTGGGAGTGGGTCTCCGGTTTTATCAATGGCATCTGCTCCAATCAGACCAAATGAGTATTGGAAATCATGTCCGAATTTTTTGCTGACAGCATCCAGTACCCTCAAAGACTGATTGGTGATTTCCGGCCCGATGCCATCACCCGGTAAAACGACGATATGTTTACTGGCTGACATGGCTACTGTTGTTTTATTTTTTGTGCTTCAGCCAAGGGTTGAAGGTCCTCGTCTTTGACCTCTTTGAGTTTATCTGCCAGTTCTAAAAATTGGGCATACAAAACATCGATATCGTTTCTGTTGAAATCATATCCCAAATTTTTGAAACGATAGGCCAGGGCAGATCTTCCGCTTCTTGCGGTAAGAACAATTTTGGATGATTCAGCCCCAACTTCTTCCGGGTTGATGATCTCATAGGTTTGGGCATCTTTCAAGAAGCCATCCTGGTGAATGCCGGAAGAATGAGAAAATGCATTGGCACCAACGATCGCTTTGTTTGGCTGAACAGGCATTCTCATGGTTTCAGATACCAATCGGCTGATGGGATTCAGTTTTTCAGCTTTGATCGCTGTATAAAGATCCAGTTGCTTGTGCTGCCTGAGTACCATGACCACTTCTTCCAATGATGTGTTGCCGGCCCTTTCACCCAGTCCGTTGATCGTGCATTCAATCTGACGGGCACCATTGATGGCTCCATAGATGGAATTGGCCGTTGCCAGCCCAAGATCATTGTGGCAGTGACAGGATAGCACTGCCTTGTCAACATTGTTGACATTGTTCATCAGGTAGGCAATCTTTTCTCCATATTGAGTTGGAAGACAATATCCGGTGGTATCGGGTATGTTGACGGTAGTGGCTCCGGCAGCAATTACAGCTTCTACAACCCTTGCCAGGTATTCGTTTTCAGTTCTGCCGGCATCTTCGGCATAGAATTCCACATCATCTGTAAAATTTCTTGCCCATTTTACTGCCTGAACAGCTCTTTTGAGAATTTCTTCTCTCGTACTGTTGAATTTGCTCTTGATATGTGAGTCAGAGGTGCCGATTCCTGTATGGATCCTTCCTCTTTTGGCATGTTTCAGGGCTTGTCCGGCTACCTCAATGTCTTTTTCCACCGCACGACTCAAACCGCATACCGTGGCATTCTTGATGATCTTCGAGATTTCGGAGACAGATTCAAAATCACCAGGACTTGAAATGGGGAAGCCGGCTTCGATGATATCAACTCCCAGGTCTTCCAAGGCAAGGGCCAGTTCAATTTTTTCTTTTCTATTGAGTTTGCATCCAGGCACCTGTTCACCATCTCTCAAAGTGGTATCAAAAATGAATATTTTGTTCTTAGACATGCTTAAATTCTTGTTTTGTTGGAACATTCCATATTCTACTGTCTGCTAATTTAACGCACCCCTTTTTTGGATTTTACCTAAATTCAGTTGTATTTTACGTTGTGTAAACAGGGGAAAATGAGGTGAAATCCTTATCCCAACTGGATTTGAAGGAAAGAATATTACGATGCCCAACCGGAGTGCTGACGAACTTTTTCAACTCATCAAAACCCTCGACAAGGGGGAGAAGCGCAATTTCAAGCTTTATGTAGGCAGGAATATGTCTACTGACGAGCTAAAGATCATTACCCTTTTTGATGCAATGGATAAAATGGAAGCTTATGATGAGGAATTGTTGTTGAAAAAAAACGAGTCCATTCAGAAGGTGCAATTGTCCAATCTCAAGGCACATCTCTATAAACAGATATTATCAAGTCTTCGTTTGATTAGACTTGAACAAACTGTTGATATTCAGCTACATGAGCAGTTAGACTACGCAAGAATTTTGTACAACAAAGCGCTTTATCACCAAAGCCTCAGGTTGCTCCAAAGAACCAAGGAGCTGGCCAAAACCCATAACCAGATTACCTATTGGGTGCAGGCGCTTTTCATGGAAAAAAAGATCGAAACCCTCCACATCACGAGGAGTTTTGAGGACAGGGCAGAAGTCTTGGCAGCGGAAGTCGAAGAGCTGAACCTGCGGTTGGGAATGGTAGGCAAGCTGAGCAATCTTGCCCTGATGTTGTACGGCTGGTACATCAAAAATGGCCATGTGAGAGATGAAAAAGACATTGAAGCGGTAAAAAAATACTTTCAGGAATCTCTTCCGGAAGAAGCTGCAGGCTTTAGCGGTTTTTATGAACGGCTCTACCTGTACCAAAGTCATGCATGGCACGGGTTCATCCTGCAGGATTTTTTGACTTACTACCGGAACTGTCAACGCTGGGTGGATCTCTTTGAAAAAGAGCCTCAGATGATCAGGGTGGAACCGCAACATTTCATCAAAGGCATGCACAACCTGCTCAATGCCCTTTTTATTTTGCGACAAGACAACAAATTCGATGCGCAGTTGGCCCGATTTGAGGAATTTTATGTTTCCAAGGAGGGAAGTGCAACGATCAACAACAAAGTGCAGGGTTTTGTCTATCTCTACCTTGCCAGGATCAACAGTCATTTTCTAAAGGGGAATTTCTCGGAAGGCCTGCTGATGGTGCCAGAGATCGAGTCAGCATTGAAAGAGTTTGAGTTGCAGTTGGATCGGCACAGAACCCTCATTTTCTACTATAAAATAGCCTGTCTTTATTTCGGTTCGGCTGATTACGACAATGCCATCGTATACCTGAACCGAATCATTCACTGGAAGGCGGATCTAAGGTCGGATTTGCAATGTTACGCCCGTTTGTTGCACCTGATTGCTCATTTTGAATTAGGGAATGATGCCATCATAGAAAGTCAGGTAAGGTCGGTCTACCGCTTTATGTCAAACCTCAAAAACCTCAGCACCGTTGAAAAAGAGATCTTTGGCTTTCTGAGACAATCCTTCGCCCTCAACCGAACCGGCATCAGGGAAGGTTTCAAGGCGCTTTTTGAAAAATTAAAAAACCTGGAAGGCAATGCATTGGAAACGCGTTCCTTCATGTACCTGGATGTACTTTCCTGGCTGGAAAGCAAGATCAAGAATGTACCTGTTCAGACCATCATATCCGCACATTACCAGGCCCGGGTCCAGGAAAGCGCAAATACCTAGAACAGAGGCAGTTTGCCAAATAAAATTTATTGTTTTTTGCGCTCATTTGTCTACCTTTGCCATCCTTAAATTTGGCATGCCCGTATTTTTCCAAACCAGATATTTTATAAATTATTGAATATCAGTAATTTATTTTGGTGATCTTCACCAGAATGGATTGGTCATTGCGGTGCCTTAAAATAGAAAAACTGAGATCTGACTATGGCTATCAAAAAAGACAATCGCCCAAAATCGACTTTTTCCAAGATCACGATCAGCCTTGCTTCACCTGATTCCATATTGGACAGGTCATTTGGCGAGGTTTTGAAACCAGAAACCATCAACTACAGAACCTACAAGCCAGAGCGTGATGGCCTTTTCTGTGAAAAGATCTTCGGACCCGTAAAAGACTACGAGTGTGCCTGTGGAAAATACAAGAGAATCCGTTACAAGGGTATTGTCTGTGACAGATGCGGTGTGGAAGTAACAGAAAAGAAAGTGCGTCGTGAGCGCATGGGTCATATCAAGCTGGTAGTACCAGTAGTCCATATTTGGTATTTCAAGAGCCTGCCCAACAAGATCGGCTACCTGCTGGGAATCAGTTCAAAGAAACTGGAAAGCATTATCTACTACGAACGCTTCGTGGTTATTCAGCCAGGCATCATGGGGGACAAAGGCAAAAAGCAGGGCGACCTGCTGACAGAGGAAGAATATCTTGACTTGCTGGATACCCTCCCCAAGGAGAACCAGTACCTGCCGGATGAAGATCCCAACAAGTTTATTGCCAAAATGGGTGCTGAAGCGGTTCATGACCTGCTGACCCGCATTGAATTGGATTCACTCAGCTTCTCTCTTCGCAATGCTGCTGCTACTGAAACATCTCAACAGCGCAAGGCCGATGCTTTGAAGCGCCTCAGTGTTGTGGAGTCATTCCGCGATGCCAATTCCAGGATTTCCAACCGTCCTGAATGGATGGTCATGCAATACATCCCTGTCATTCCACCAGAATTGAGACCATTGGTTCCATTGGATGGTGGTCGTTTCGCCTCTTCGGATCTCAATGATCTTTATCGTCGTGTGATCATCCGTAACAACCGTTTGAAGCGTTTGCTGGAGATCAAGGCACCAGAGGTGATCTTGAGAAATGAAAAGAGGATGCTGCAGGAGGCCATTGATTCACTGTTTGACAACAGCAGAAAATCCAACGCTGTAAAGGCCGAAGGTGGACGTGCGTTGAAATCTTTGAGCGATGTGCTCAAGGGTAAGCAGGGTCGTTTCCGTCAAAACCTTTTGGGTAAGCGTGTTGATTATTCTGGACGTTCCGTTATCGTGGTGGGTCCTGAATTGAAGTTGCATGAATGCGGACTTCCCAAAGACATGGCAGCAGAATTGTTCAAGCCATTCATTATCAGAAAGCTGATCGAAAGAGGTATCGTTAAGACTGTAAAGTCTGCCCGCAAATTGGTAGACCGCAAAGAAGCAATTGTTTGGGATATCCTCGAAAACATATTGAAGGGCCATCCGGTCATGTTGAACCGTGCCCCAACACTTCACCGTCTCTCCATCCAGGCCTTCCAGCCTAAACTGGTTGAAGGAAAGGCGATTCAGCTGCATCCGTTGGTTTGTTCTGCATTCAACGCCGACTTCGATGGTGACCAGATGGCGGTACACGTGCCATTGAGCCACGCAGCCATATTGGAGGCGCAGTTGCTGATGCTTGCCTCTCACAATATCCTGAATCCACAGAACGGTACACCCATCACCCTGCCTTCACAGGACATGGTATTGGGATTGTATTATATTACCAAGGGTAAACGCAATACCGATACTGATGTAGTGAAGGGTGAGGGTATGCGTTTCTACAATGCAGAAGAGGTTATCATTGCCTACAATGAGGGAAAGGTTGACCTTCATGCCTATATCAAAGTAAAGGCCAATGTTCGCAACAGCGAAGGCCTGCTTGAAAATAAGCTGATCGAAACCACCGTTGGCCGAGTGCTCTTCAACCAGGCTGTTCCTGCTGAAGTAGGCTATGTAAATGCGCTTCTTACCAAAAAGAGCCTTAGGGAAATCATTGGCGACATCATCAAGATTACCAATGTTCCTACAACTGCCAAATTCCTTGATGCCATCAAAGAACTTGGATTCCGCATGGCCTTCAGGGGTGGATTGTCATTCAATATCCAAGACCTTGTACTCAATGTACCGAAAGATAGCATGATCGATCAGGCTTCTGGAGAGGTTCAGGAGGTTTGGGACAACTATAACATGGGTCTCATCACCAATAACGAGCGATACAACCAGATCATTGACATCTGGTCAAGGGTGGATACCAAGGTAACCGAAACCCTGATCAGGGCCATGGCTACCGACAAGCAAGGTTTCAACTCTGTATATATGATGTTGGATTCCGGTGCGAGGGGTAGCAAACAACAGGTAAAACAGCTTGCTGGAATTCGCGGTCTGATGGCCAAACCCAGGAAGAGTGGCTCTACCGGTTCAGAAATCATTGAAAACCCAATCCTTTCCAACTTCAAAGATGGTTTGAGCGTATTGGAATATTTCATTTCTACACACGGTGCCCGTAAGGGTCTTGCTGACACTGCATTGAAAACTGCGGATGCCGGTTACTTGACACGCCGTTTGGTTGACGTAGCTCAAGATGTTATCATCACCGAAGAAGATTGTGGAACACTGAGGGGTATCGCAACCAGTGCACTCAAAGACAATGAAGATATAGTAGAACCATTGTATGACAGGATCTTGGGAAGAACCTCCCTGCATGACGTATACGATCCTCAAACAGATGCCTTGATTGTTCATGCAGGACAGGCAATCGATGAAGATACCGCAAGGAAGATTGAAGATGCGGGCATTGAAACCATCGAAATTCGTTCTGTGCTCACTTGTGAAAGCAAGCGTGGATGTTGCGTAAAATGTTATGGACTTAACCTGGCAACAGGAAACATTGCTCAAAGAGGAGATGCAGTGGGTATCATTGCTGCTCAGTCCATTGGTGAGCCAGGTACACAGCTGACACTCCGTACGTTCCACGTAGGTGGTGTTGCGGGTTCTGCATCAGTGGAATCACACCTCGTTGCCAAATTTGATGGAACCCTTCAATTTGATGGTCTGCGCACGGTGAAGGCCAAGAACAATGAGGGCAAGGATGTGCAGGTTGTTATCGGTCGTACTGCTGAGTTGAGGATCATGGATCTGAAGAACGACAGGGTATTGATCACCAACAACGTTCCTTACGGTTCTGTACTCGCTGTTACAGATGGCAAGAAAGTTGCAAAAGGAGATGTGATCTGCTCATGGGATCCATTCAACAATGTTATTGTGGCTGAAATTGCCGGTCAGATTGCCTTCGAGAATGTAATCGATGGTGTAACCTACCGTGAAGAAGCCGATGAGCAAACCGGTCACAGAGAAAAAGTGGTGATCGAGTCAAAAGACAAGACCCGTATTCCTTCTATCAAAGTGAAAGGAAAAGACGAAAAAACATACAACCTGCCTGTAGGCTCTCACATCATTATTGATGAAGGAGATGAGGTTACAGCGGGCCAGGTATTGGTAAAAATACCAAGGGTTCTCGGTAAGCTCAGGGATATTACAGGTGGTTTGCCACGTGTAACCGAACTCTTTGAGGCAAGAAATCCAGGTAACCCTGCTGTTGTATCGGAGATCGATGGTGTTGTAACCTTTGGTGCCATCAAACGTGGTAACAGAGAGATCACCGTTGAAGCCAAAGATGGTGTTGTCAAGAAATACCTTGTGACCCTTACCCGTCAAATCCTTGTTCAGGATGGGGATTTTGTGAAAGCCGGTACACCATTGTCTGACGGACAAGTTGCCCCTGGTGATATCCTTTCCATCAAAGGTCCATTTGCCGTACAAGAATATGTGGTGAACGAGATCCAGGAAGTATATCGTTTGCAGGGTGTAAAGATCAACGACAAGCATATTGAAGTGATCGTTCGCCAAATGATGAGAAAAGTTGAGATTGTTGATCCGGGAGACACCAGGTTCCTTGAGGGAGATTTGGAAGATCGCTTTGATTTCAACATCGAAAACGATTATATCTTTGATAAGAAAGTAGTGGTAGAAGCAGGAGATTCTGAATTGTTGAAAGCGGGACAAATCGCCAGCCTCCGTGAGATCAGGGAAGAAAATTCCATCCTTCGCAGGGCTGACAAGAAGCTGGTTGAATTCCGCGATGCACATGCAGCCACCTCCAAGCCGGTATTGTTGGGTATTACCAAAGCTTCGCTGGGTACCCAGAGCTGGATATCCGCAGCGTCCTTCCAGGAGACTACCAAGGTATTGTCTTCAGCCGCCATCCAAGGAAAGGCAGATGACATGCTCGGACTCAAAGAGAACGTCATCACCGGTCACCATATCCCAGCCGGTACAGGCCTCAGGGATTATGAGAACCTGATTGTGGGCAGCAAAGAAGAATATGAACTGCTGCAGACTACGAGAGAAGTCATGAGCTTCGATGAGGAAGAATAAATAACCCAGGGAGCAGTTAACTGCTCCCTTTTTTTTATACAAACCATTTCATGAACATGAACCAGAAAATTATCAATACCATTTTATTTGCAGCAGTTGCTCTGTTGCTGTTTCTTCAATTCAAAGGCGGAACCTCATCAGCCGGTTCTTCTGTAAAATCTGACTCAACTTCTGTACTGAAGGTTGCTTATGTTGATTTGGACAGCATTCAATCCAAATACACCTATTACAAGGAGAAAATGGAAGAATTTGAGAAGAAGAAAGAAAATGCAGATCGTGACCTGAACAATGCCTTTCAGAAGATTGAAGGGGAGCGGATTGCTTTTGCCAAGAAGGGAGCGTCCATCACACAAGCTGAGTATGAAAATTTTCAACGCTCCTATCAGGCGAAAATGCAAAACTTGGAGCAGCAGAAAATGGTCCTGGAAAACAACATCGCTGGTGATGGTGTCAAGGCAATGGAAGACCTGAAAACCAAGATCAATGAATTTTTAAAGGAATACAACAAGCAAAAAGGGTATAGCTATATCTTTTCCTATTCTGCTGCACTCAATGTGCTGTTTTACAAAGACACGGCTTATGATATCACCAATGAAGTGGTGGCGGGTTTGAATGAAGCCTACAAGAAATCTGGCTCAGGAAAATAAAATAAGCATCGAATTTCATATCTTAAATCCCGGTTCTAAACCGGGATTTTTATTTAAACCCAATTTATGTCAGAACAAAAGGAATTTAAGCCCAGTTTGGGTTTGATGGATGCCACCATGATCGTGGCGGGTTCCATGATAGGCAGCGGAATCTTTATCGTAACAGCCGACATAACCCGCAATGTTGGCAGTGCAGGATGGGTAATTTTGGTTTGGCTGATCACAGGCTTCATGACATTGACGGCAGCCTTGAGTTACGGAGAGCTGAGTGCCATGTTTCCAAAGGCAGGTGGGCAATATGTATACCTTAAGGAAGCCTTCAGTCCTTTGGCAGGTTTTCTGTATGGATGGAGTTTTTTTGCAGTCATTCAAACGGCAACCATCGCGGCAGTGGGCGTAGCTTTTTCAAAATTTGCCGGATACTTTTTCAATATCCTTGAACTGGATGATAAAAATCTTATTGCCTCAGTTGGTGCATTCAAGATTTATCCAGCACAGCTTCTCTCCATTCTGCTGATCATCTTGCTTACCTACAACAATACTCGCGGTATCAAACAGGGCAAGATCATCCAGAATTTATTCACCGTAACCAAATTGGCATCACTTTTTGGACTGATAGCCTTCGGTTTTATCTTGGCAGCCGATGCCGACATATGGCATGCCAACTGGTCTACCGGATTTCATGCCGTCAAATATGCAACAGCTGGTCCTGAAGTTTCTGAAACTTCAGGATGGTTGCCTATTTCCGGAACTGCTTTGTTAGGGGCCTTTGCTGCAGCCATGGTGGGATCCATTTTCAGCAGTGATTCTTGGAACAACGTTACTTTCATAGCAGGGGAGATTAAAAATCCACATCGCAACATAGGACTGAGCCTGTTTCTGGGAACGCTGATCGTAACTGTTATTTACGTAGCCGCAAATCTCATGTACCTGAGTGTCATGCCACTGGAGGATATTGCTTTCGCCAAGCAGGACAGGGTAGCCGTTGCGGCAGCCAATGTTATTTTCGGAAACATGGGAACCTACGTGATTGCCGTTATGATCATGATCTCTACTTTTGGATGCAACAACGGACTCATTCTTGCCGGAGCCCGGGTATACTATACCATGGCACAAGATGGTTTGTTTTTCAAAAAAGCGGCAACCCTTAACCGCCACCAGGTTCCTGAATGGGCACTGTGGGCACAATGCATACTCGCCAGCATACTCTGCCTCAGCGGCAAGTATGGAGATTTATTGGACATGGTCAGTTTTGTTGCTGTCATATTCTATGTCCTGACCATTGCTGGAATTTTTGTTCTTCGTCAAAAAAGGCCTGATGCAGTGAGGCCCTATAAGGCTTTTCTGTATCCCATTCTTCCTGCAGTATACATCGTCATGGGACTTGTGTTTGCCATTGCATTGATTCTCTACAAGCCGGATTATGCTGGATGGGGACTGGCGATCACACTTCTTGGAGTGCCGTTATATTATATAGCTTTGCGAAACAAGAAAGCCTGATGCATGAATAGGGTTGCTGTCATTGTTGCCGGTGGTACAGGAAGCAGGATGGGAAAGGATATCCCCAAACAATTCCTGACAATCAACAGTAGAGCGATCCTTTTGCATACGATTGATGCATTTCTGAAAGCTTATCCCGACATCAAGATTGTTCTGGTATTACATCCTGAGTATATTGCCTACACACAAAATCTGATAGAGGATGCTCATATCAAACATTCAATCAGTTATATCAAAGGGGGTGAAACCCGTTTTCAATCTGTAAAAAACGGCTTGCAATATGTAGCACCCAATTCTGTTGTTTTCGTACATGATGCAGTTCGATGCTTGGTGAGTCCTGAGCTCATCCGAAACTGCTTCGAGAGCGCTGCAGTGCATGGATCAGCCATCCCCGTTATACCCGTGAGGGATAGCCTTAGGAAGTGGGATAAACAAGCGGATACTTCTTTTTCTGTTCCCAGGGAACAACTTTACATTGTGCAAACGCCCCAAACTTTTAAGGCCGAAATCATTTTAGAGGCATTTACTGTTGGAGATGATCCCCAATTTACCGATGAGGCAACGGTGGTAGAAGCGATGGGATACAAGACACATTTAATAGAGGGAGAAGGGAAAAACATAAAAATAACCTTTCCCGAAGACCTGGTTTTTGCATCTTGGGTATTGGGGGGAGCCTGATCAGGATCCAGTTTTGCTTACCCTGTTTTTTCCAATTTTTTCCAGGATCTGATGAGCAACTTCCATTGCCTGGTACCCATCCATTTCGGAAACAAGCGTGGGACTATCCTGCAGGATAGCATCACGGAAGGCAGTCAGTTCGGCCTTAATGGCATTCACATTGACCACCTCTGGATTTTCAACCGCAATATTTCGAACCCCTTGTGGCGTATCTATATCAAAACTAAAAATATCATCTAGGTCGTTGTCAGACTTCATCCTGATCACCTCTGTTTTCTTGTCCAGAAAATCAATTCCGATATAGGAGTCTTTTTGAAAAAGTCGCATTTTTCTCATCTTCTTCATGGAGATCCTGGAAGAAGTCAGGTTGGCCACACAGCCGTTCATGAACTCAATCCTGACGTTGGCGATATCCGGAGTATCTGTCATCACCGCAACACCACTGGCAGAAATTTGTTTGATACCGCTTTTTACAAGATGCAAGACAATGTCAATGTCATGGATCATGAGATCGAGGATGACACTTACTTCTGTCCCTCGGGGATTGAATTGTGCCAATCGGTGTACCTCAATGAACATGGGTTCCAGCTTTCTGTCACCCAATGCCAACAGTGCAGGATTGAATCTTTCTACATGTCCCACCTGAAATTTTACTTTTGCTTCACCTACCAGTTTTAGAATGGTCCTTGCTTCTTCCATATCATTGACCATGGGCTTCTCCACGAAAACATGCTTGCTCTTTCTGAGGGCTGCCTCACAAACCGGAAAATGATATTGGGTGGGGGTTACAATGTCTATGGCATCTACCTCATCAATCAATTGGTGGAGATCTTCAAAGCGCCTGATGCCATATTTTTCAATGATCTCATTGGCAACATCGTCATTGGGATCATGAAATCCATGCAAGACTACTCCCTCCATCTCTTTCCAATTGCTGATGTGGAATTTTCCGAGGTGACCTGTTCCGACTATGCCTATCTTGAGCATGTTGCAAATTTAGTCCTTCCCGTTATCTCTTGATCAATGAATCTTTATTTTAACGAAATTGCATACATGAAGCCCATCATCATAACAGTCGATGGCTGGTCATCCTGTGGTAAAAGTACCATGGCCAGGCAGCTGGCGCGTGAGTTATCCTATGTTTTTATTGATTCCGGCGCTATGTACCGAGCGATAACCCTTTTTTTTATCCGCCACCAAGTCGATCTGAACGACCCTCCGTCTATCGTAGCAGCCCTCTCCAAGATTCAGCTTGCTTTTCACCTGAATCCAATCAATGGCAACAATGAGATATGGATGAACGGGGAAAATGTAGAAGCTTCCATCAGAGAAATGAGTGTCGCACAGATGGTAAGCCAGGTGGCTGCCATCAAAGAAGTGAGAGCATTTGCGGTGGCGCAACAACAGCAGATAGGCAGCAACAAAGGAATTGTCATGGATGGCAGGGATATTGGGACAGCAGTTTTCCCTGAGGCTGAACTGAAAATATTCATGACAGCTTCCGTACCCGTCAGGGTCCAAAGAAGGTATCAGGAATTGCTGCCAAAGCATCCACAGATCACAATGGAAGAAGTAAAAGAGAACCTGGAAAACAGGGATCATTTGGATTCAACGAGATCCATTTCTCCACTGCGCAAGGCAGAAGATGCTGTGGTATTGGACAATTCTCATTTGACACAGGAAGAACAACTTGCATTGGCCTTGTCATGGGCAAGAGAGAAGATCAGCCACTGATTATTGCCATTGCACTGAAACCTCTTTCAGCTTTTCTGGATCGGTGAGATAGCCTGCAAATTTTTGTATGACCATTTCAACTATGGCATCGGGACAAGAAGCACCGCTGGTAATCAGAATGCTGATTTCTTTTTTTTCAGGCAGATAATTTTCTTTCCTGTATTCTTCATGTGTTCGCCAATTGAAGGCCTTGATGACTTGTTCAGAAAGAATATCCTCTTCAGATTCAATAAAGTAAGTGGGTAATTTTTCTTCGCAGAGTTCCACCAGATGGGAGCTGTTGCTGCTTTTTTTTCCTCCGATCACGATTGCCAGATCTGCTGGCTGCTCCAGCAAATGTTTCACAGCCGTCTGGTTATCATTGGTGGCATAACACAGGGTGTCTCTGGTATCTGCAAATCGCTCTCCAATATTCTCCTGGTTCAGGTCATATTTTGTGATCATGATGTTTTTAAGATAATCTGCAATGGCCTGTGTGTCTGTTGCCAACATGGTGGTCTGATTAACCACTCCGATGCGTTGAAGATCTCTTTCCATATCAAACCCTTCGCTGTAGCGACCTTTGAAATGTAGATCAAAATCTTTTGCAGGGCGCAATCCCTGCATGTATTCTCCCAGGATGATGGTCTCTGTCATATCATTTACTACAAGTGTAGGGGAATGAGCCTCACTGTGTGAAAAAGTGGCCCGGGTTTCTTCATGGCTTGGTTTGCCATGCACAATGATGCTGAATCCTTTTTCTGCTATCTGTTCAGAACGGTTCCAAACCTTTTCAACAAATGGGCAGGTTGTATTATAGTGTTCAACCTGGATGCCAATATCCCTGAGTTTTTTTTCAATTGCCAATGTCGTACCAAAGGCTGGAATCATCACAATATCGTCTGCTGTAAGGCTTTCAAATGGGATAAGCGTATTCCCCTTGGTATCCATCAAAAATTGAACCCCCCTTGCCAACAGGTCTTGGTTAACAAAAGGATTGTGGATCATTTCACTCAATAAAAAAATTCTTTTGTTGGGATTCTTCTCCACGGTTTCAAACGCGATTTCAATGGCATTTTCAACCCCATAGCAAAATCCAAAATGTCGGGCCAGGAATATTTTCAGCCCACCCAGGTCAAGTTGGGTAGGAGTGAAATCTTTCTTTAATTTATCTGCCTCCCTTCTTTTTCTTTTGATGGCAGTGATGAGGGGGCTTCTGTAGCGAGTGGGAATGGTGAATTGTTTCATGTTGAATAAACAAATTTACATTAACATTTAACATGATTCCCACACAATGGTTCGCTGATCCTGCCTGACCCAAGGAACCATGGTTGTCTTTGCTTAACTTGCCGGCATGAAGTCTGATTTTGAAGCAGTCAGCTGGAGCAGGAACACAGTGGTTTATGAGGTTAATTTGCGTCAATATACAGCCCAGGGAACTCTCCGGGCATTTCGCCCTCACCTGAAGCGTCTTGCTGATATGGGTGTAGGTACCCTTTGGTTCATGCCCATTACCCCCATCTCAGCCTTGCACCGCAAAGGAAGTTTAGGCAGTTATTATGCCTGTTCATCTTACCGTCAGTTCAGTCCTGAGTTTGGCACCATCCAGGAGTGGAAGGAGCTTGTAAAGGAAGCCCATGCACTGGGGCTCAAAGTGATCATTGACTGGGTAGCCAATCATACAGGATGGGATCATGAATGGACAAAAACCCATCCTGCATTTTACAAGAAAAATCAGAATGGACAGTTCTATGATGCGCATGGATGGGATGATGTGATCGATCTGGATTACGAGAATACTGAGATGCGGGTTTCCATGATCGATGCCATGAAATACTGGGTAGTTGAAACAGGGATAGATGGTTTTCGATGTGATATGGCTATGCTTACGCCTGTGGATTTCTGGGCCCAGGCCAGAAAATCATTGGAGCAGCTAAAGCCTCTTTTTTGGCTGGCAGAGCTGGATCCATTGGACAATCCGGAGTATAGCAAAGTGTTTGATGCCGCCTATACCTGGCGATGGATGAATGTAACCCGGGATTTTTATCAAAACAATGTGCAAAATATCCATCATCTGCGGCAGATCATTGAGCTCTATGGAAATACACTTCCACCATCTTTTGGACCTGCCTGGTTCACCAGCAATCATGATGAGAACAGCTGGAATGGCACTGAAATAGAGAAGTACGGTCCCATGGCGGAAGCATTGGCTGTTTTTTCAGCAACATGGAAAGGATTGCCGCTGCTTTACACGGGTCAGGAGATCCCCAATCCCAAGCGTTTGAAGTTTTTTGAAAAGGATCCCATCCATTGGGAAACAGAACCCCGGTTGCACGGGTTTTACCAAAAAATATTTGCGCTAAGGGGTACAAACAAAGCCCTGCAAAACACAGAAGATTTCCAGCAATGCTTACAAATCTGGAACAGTGTGGATCACCATGTTTTTAGCTTTAGAAGGAAGGCTGATGAAGACTGTTTGGTCGTTCTGATTAATTTTTCTGGATGGGATCTTCCGGAAGTTACCATTAACAGCATTGGTATACAGGGTACATATGCAGAGCTGTTTTCCAATGAGCCTATCCATATAGAGCATGAACCATATTCTATCTCAATACCCGCCTGGGGATATAAAATCCTGGTAAAAAAGAAGGCGGACCCGTTCTGATCCGCCTTCTTTATCTCATTTCAACAGGCTATTCAGCCATCTCAATCGGATATTGGTAGATTCCGTCATATCCAGGATAGAAACCTTCCAGCATCAGTCTTTTGGGTGATTTGCCCATAGCTGCTTCAAACTCTTCAACTGACTTTACGTCTGTACCATTAACTTTCAACACCACAAATCCATCACGCATTCTTGTTTGCTCATCAATGAGGCCACTGCTGATCTTGGTGATCAAGACTCCTCCCTTTACTCCATATTCTTTTGCTTTTTGAGCATTCAAAGTTTGCAAGGTAGCGCCAAGCTTATCTGACATTGTATTTTTGACGATGTCATAGCTTCCGGATTTGTTTTTCAATGAAACGGATGTTGAATATTCTTTTCCGTTACGCAAGTAGTGAACAGTTATTTTATCGCCTGGCTTGTATCCGGCAACTTGTTCTACCATTTCACTTCCAGTGGTCACCTTGACTCCATTGATCTTGGTGATATAATCACCATTTTGGATTCCACTGTTAGACATGGCCCCATCTTTTGATACATCCAGCACAAGAACACCAATGCCTTCCTTGTAGTTTTGCTTGGTTTTTTCAGATTCAGGAGCAGTTTCAGGCAAATAGCTGATACCCAGATAGGCTCTTTGTACAGTGCCATATTGTAGCAGGTCATTCACTATTTTTTTCACGATGTTCACAGGAATGGCATATGAATATCCTGCATAGGCGCCGGTAGGAGATGCGATCGCTGAAACAATGCCCACCAGTTCTCCATTGGTATTCACCAATGCTCCACCTGAATTTCCACGGTTGACAGCCGCATCTGTTTGGATGAAGGATTCAATGGGTGAATTGCTTTTGCTTGCGTTCAGTCCCAGTGAACGTGCCTTTGCACTCACAATTCCTGCAGTAACAGTCGTTTCCAGGTTCAAGGGATAGCCAACCGCCAGAACCCATTGTCCCAATTTTACCTGATCAGAATTGCCATAAAGAAGAAAATTCAATCCTTTTTGTTCGATTTTGATCAGTGCCAGATCACTACTGGGGTCAGTACCGATGAGTTTTGCCTTGTATTGTTTTTTGTTGTTGAGGGTAACATTGATCTCATTGGCTTCCTCAATTACGTGATTATTGGTTACGATATAACCATCCTCACTGATGATCACTCCAGATCCGCTGGATCTTTGGGGCATGTTCCTGGTTTGGGGTCCACCAAAAAAATCCTCGAAGTCTTCTCCAAAGAAATCACTAAAGGGGTTCCTACGGGTCTTTGGAAGGTTATTGCTGGCCTGGTTCCCAATGGTTGTTGTAATATGAACAACAGCAGGAACGGCTGCCTGTGAAGCTGGCTGGAAGTCAACGGTTGCGCCCGGAATGGTGTTATTAAAGCCAGCATAACTGGCAGGCAATTTTCCAATATTCTGTTGGATGGGGCCCGGTTTGCGAATGAACGAGTCATAACCAAACATGGCCACTGTTGTGGTTGCCGCGCTGATAAGCACTACTGTTAATGTCTGTTTGATGTTCATGATGGTGTATTTTTTATTATTCTTACAATTTTCATGCGTACCCATGCAAATAAGTAAAGATGACGGAATTTCAGCCATCCTGTCATCCCATTTAACAATTTCTTAGGCCCATCAAGAATTCCATTGTGTCAACACCATCAGCATAATCCATGATGCCAGGGTGTTGGGACTTGCCAAAGGGGATCTGACCATGACCAACAACACACTGTATTTTTTCCATATCCACTCCATTCAAAACAGTTTCAGCACTCTCATAAAAACGATAATGGAGCTGGGAAATGGGAGAGAAGGGGCTTTCGTTTTCCACCAATACAATTGAATCATTGGTCATGTAGAACCGGTTGTTCATGATGGCAATGGTCAACTGATAATCAAGGTTATTTTTGTATTTGTCGTGTTCCCGGTAATGGTCGTATTTTCTGAGCGCATTGAGCAAGGGCACAAAATCATAGTCTTTTGGAACGAATAGCTGCGTTACGTTCCTGCATCCCAGCCCAAAATAAAGCTGTATATCATCTGCCAATTCACTCAATTCCTTTTCATTTTCTGTTCCGTCCAGGATCGCAATGGATGTACGGTTTTTTCGGATAATATGTGGGTATTTGGCAAAATATTGCTCAAAGTAACGGGCGCTATTATCGCTTCCGGTGGCAATGTATGCGTCACAGCCTTTCAGCATATCCTCAAGCCGAATGCTGCCTCGAACTGCTGGATCAAGTTGATAGAGACAGTCCAGGAGATGGCTGATGAGAACGGAATCCTTTGAAGAGGCTTTGATCCGTTGATTGTATCCAGCAAGAAAAACAAGGATCAGATCCTGAAGACCCACATAGGGAATATTTCCGGCCATGATCAGTCCCACTGTTTTGTCATTTTTCGAATCTGGAATCCTGTACTTGGCAGCAAGCCTGACCAAAAGGTCTTCCTGCAGCATGGTATTGGCCAGGTTCAATCCAGACAATTGGGAATATGCCGGTAAAAACCACTTGTTTTCCGCCCATGCCCGGTGTCGGATAGCTTCCATCTCCTCGTCATTTCTTTTGAGGTATTCACCCAGTCCAACCAGCAGTTCAATTCTCTTTGATAAATTCATTTTCAAAAGTTCAGATTCTTCAATATCTTTATTACGATATAGGGTTAGCAAAAATATACCCAATTTCAACCTAAAAAAAATAGACGAACCATGGCAATCAAGATCACAGACGAATGTATCAATTGCGGGGCCTGCGAACCCGAGTGTCCAAACAATGCCATTTATGAAGGTGGGGTGGAATGGGCCATCTCAGAAGGAACAACTGTTAAGGGATCGTTCACATTGATGGATGGTTCTGCTGTGGATGCTGACCAGAAAAATGCACCCATTGCCAACGATACCTATTATATCACGCCTAATAAATGCACCGAGTGTCAGGGGTTCCACGAAGAGCCACAATGCGCTGCAGTTTGTCCCGTAGATTGCTGCGTGCCAGATGAGCTCTACAGGGAAACGGTTGATGAATTAATGGCAAAAAAAGAAAAGCTTCACATTTAACCCAATATTCATTATGTCAAAGGTGAAGGTATCCAGCATGCCTTCACCTTTTCTTATATTTGTACTGTATGAAAAAAGCCCAAATTGCCTTTGTGACAGGGGGATATTCAGCAGAAGCTGAGATATCGTACAAGAGTGCGATCACCATTGAGAATAACCTCGACAAATATAAATTCGATGTTTATCGAATCGATATAACACCTTCTGCTTGGTTTCATGCTGCAGCAAATGGTGAAAAAATTCCAGTTGACAGATCGGATTTTACGCTGTTAATCGATGGGGTAAAGATACATTTTGATGCGGTTTTTATTGGTATCCACGGGACTCCCGGTGAGGATGGAAAGTTACAGGGCTACTTTGATTTGTTGGATATCCCCTATACTTCCTGTGATGCCACTACCTCAGCCATCACCTTCAATAAACGCTATACGGTTGCAGTGGCTGGAGCAGCTGGATTTCATGTTGCCAAGTCGGTTCATCTTTTCAAGCACAACTATCAGCCGGAGTCGATACCACAATTGCAATTCCCCGTTTTTGTTAAACCCAACAACGGTGGGTCCAGCATTGGCATGAGTAAGGTAGAAGAACCTGCTCAACTCAAAGATGCCATGGAGAAAGCTTTCAGGGAAGATGACCAGGTGTTGATTGAGGAATATATCAGCGGTAGAGAATTTACCATTGGTGTGTTCAAGTCGGCTGGTAAGATCATCACACTCCCTTTCACTGAGATCATGACCGATAATGCTTTTTTTGATTTTGAAGCCAAATACAAAGGGAAATCAAGAGAAGTTACACCAGCTGAATGCAGCGAAGAGATGGCCCTTAAAATAAGAAATGCAGCTGCAGGAGTCTACGCTGTTTTCAATTGCCGAGGGGTGGTAAGAATGGATTTCATTTACAATGAAAATGATCAGGAACCTTATTTGCTGGAAATCAATACGGTGCCCGGCCAAAGTGCGGCGAGTATCGTGCCCCAGCAGGTTGCTGCAATGGGTACACCCTTGATGGATTTTTATAGTATGTTGATAGAAGATGCTCTGTCCAATAAAAAAAGTTAACCATGAATTTCAGCTTCATCACCAGTCGCCCTCTTTGGCAGAATGTTTTGGCTGGAATTTTATTATCTGTCATGGTAGTGGGTGTTTTCCTGCTCATGTTGAATGTCATTACCAATCATGGTGAATATTTGACTGTGCCAGAAGTGAAAGGTAAAACCTACGACAAGGTTGTAACTGAATTGGAGGAAAAAGGATTTGAGATGGTTATTCAAGACTCCATTTATGTAGACACCCTTGCACCCAATGTTATCATCAAACAGTTTCCTGAGCCAGAATCAACTGTGAAAATAAACAGGCTGATCTATTTGACCGTAAACTGCACGGTACCCCCAACCATTGCCATGCCCAACCTGATCGGCATGAGTTTCAGGAATGCTTTATTGGAATTGAAATCATTGGGTTTGAAAATTGGGGATACCACTTTCATTCCTGATATAGCCAAGAATGCAGTCAAAGACCAGCTATCGGCAGGAAACTCCATCAAGCCCGGAACGCCCATTCGAATGGGATCTATGATCGACCTGGTAATTGGGTCTGGATTGGGCGGGGATGCAGTAGCTGTACCAGATCTTTTTGGCCTTAGTTATCCAGAAGCCAAATTGGTACTCGAAGTAAATGGCTTGAATTTCGGAGTAGTGATCTTGGATGAAAACCTCGTGGATACTGCTCTCGGATATGTTTACTGGCAAAATCCAATGCCATATGATGCAGCCCAACAAGCCAATACGATACGTTCTGGCCAATTGATGGATCTGAAACTGTCTGCCAACAAACCAGAAAAAAAGCCAGACAGCCTTCAATTGCCCATTAAGCAAAAACCCTAATTTTATACCATGAATACATTAGATGTCAAACAGTTGAAAGATAGAATTCAAAGTGGAGAGAACCTCCATTTGGTGGATGTAAGGGAGCCCCATGAACATGAAGAATTTAATATTGGCGGCATTCTACTCCCTCTTGGTGATATCAGGGTGGGAGATACTGCGTCTATTGATCATTTGAAAAATGAAGAAGTGCTTTTGTATTGCAGAAGTGGTAACAGAAGTGGACAAGCAGCCTTGATACTTGAAACCATGGGCTTTACCAATGTTGTCAATGTGGTAGGCGGAATGTTATCTTGGAAAGAACATTTCCCCGCTTGATCATTTCTGCATTTTGGTAAGGTCAGTCAGTGCTTTTTCCAGCATCATGGAAACAAGATCTGCGCTAAATCTTTCAATAGAGGCAGGATTAATGGTTCTGGTCTGAATCGACCAGATCAAGGTTTCGGATTGTGCATCAAATAAATTCCCTTCCATAAAGTAGGTTTTATCCGTTACATAGTAGCCTGGATCAAAATAATAAGGATACCAATAGGAATAAAATCCCCTGAATTGCAGTCCATATGCGGGATAAGGCCCATAAAAGCCCAATCCACTTTGCACGTAACGGGTTTCACTTGATTTTTCAACCAAACTAATGGTGAAAATAAGATCACAGTTGAGTTCCTTTATTTTCTCCATCATTTTTTCACGAGAAGTTGGCGTTTTTTCCCTGAAGGATACAGGGAAGTAATCGAGACTCCTTTCCTGGTTGAGTCCCTGAGCTGATGCAGATTTACCCATCTCATCTTCAAGATGTGTCCTGACATGTGGATTGTTCACAAGCGCAGCCAAAAAGATTTTTTGATATTTTTTGTCTGGTTTAAAAGACGGATTGGTCCAAGAATAGGTAACCTTTTGTGTGGTTTCGCAACCCATCATGATTGAGGTGACGATCAGTATAAGTAGGGCAGAAAATTTTAACATGAAAAAGCATTTGACACAAGATTAGCTGGATTGCGTCAAATGCTTTCTGGGATATTCGTATTATTTGAAATTAGCTGATTAATCGCATGAAAGAGATCAGAAATGTATGTTCAAGCCCACCATGAAATTTCTTTCGGCCATTGGATAATAGAAATTGTTGATGGATTCAGTCCGTCCATAGAAATAAGAGTAGGTATATCCATTGGGGGCGTATAATGTATTCCAGATATTGTTTATTTGACCGATCAGTTCCAGTGACTTTAAGTTTTTCATTGGGATGGTCCAGTTAAATGCAATATCCTGAACAAGGAATGGATCAAGGCTTCGGTTTTTCCTGCTGGTATTGTCTAGGTATTGCCTGCCAACATATTTCGTATTCCAATTGACTTCAAGATTCTTCAAAATATCCAATGATACCGTTGTATTGTTGACAAGTGAGGGAGAGAAGGCAATATCGGTGTTCTCATATTGTGTAGCCATCTGGTTGCCAGAAGCATAGTCGTCAACATAATCCGTGAAATTTTTGATTTTGTTGCGGCTCAGCGCAAGATTGTTGCTTATCTGCATCCACTTGGTTGCTGCTAGATTAAGTTCCAGTTCTATGCCTGTCCTAAAGCTATTGGGTATATTGGTTCGGGTATAAGCACCTACATCATTTACTTTACCCGTTAAGACAAGTTGGTTCACATAGTCCATGAAGTACAAAGTACCTGCGAGCGTAAGTTTGCCTGCCTTTTTCTCAATGCCTGCCTCAAAATCATGGAGTGTTTCTGGACGGGGTATTTCATTGGCACCTGCTTCAAAGTCGTCCCTGTTGGGTTCTTTTGTGGCTTTTGCATAGGAGAGATATGCTGACATTGTATTGGCAGTATATCGAATACCCACTTTGGGGTTCATGAAAAGCCACTGTTGGTCTATTTTTAGATTTGGGTTGTCTCTGAATCCGTCAATCGTATAGCCAACATTTCTTAACTGCATGTCGCCAAAAAGATAAAATT
>JACCDP010380226.1_pt1 | contig 29873 bp, 26 predicted proteins | sample 7445841 | NCBI WGS metagenome assembly JACCDP01 (sample SAMN15323441, study PRJNA562643) | freshwater metagenome | isolation source: river surface water | place: USA:Blue River Watershed | collected 2017-08-17 | reverse complement strand
GTCAAGACCAACGCCAGGGGGCGCCATAAGTTCAGTGGTTTCATGTGGGTTCAGCAGCAGGTGCAGGAGGAGGCGCGTTCCAGAAAACCGCTTTGTCAGGGAATATCCAACGAATGCCGCCGCGCGGTTCGGGGACATCACCCTTGAAGCGGGGAATCAGGTGCATGTTGATGTGGCCCACGGTTTGGCCGGCAGCAAAGCCTTCATTGATGCCAATGTTGAAGCCATTGGGGTTCAACTCTTCTTTGAGTTTGTCCTTCACGCGGTTCATCAAAATCAACATGTCTTCGCGCTCTTGGTTGGTCAAATCAAAGTAAGACTCGACGTGGCGGCGTGGAATGATGAGGGTGTGGCCAGGCGAGACGGGGAACACATCTTTGAAGGCGATTGACAAGGTGGTCTCGTCAAAGATGCGGGCCTCAGCCAGAGTGCAGTAGGTGCAGGTGCTTGATTTGTCCATGAGAAATTATGCGTCAAAACCTGCACCAGGCTGGCAAAGGCAGTTGGCCCCTTGGCCCAAGCCCCCTGAGTTAAAGTTTGCCTTCTTTTTCACACCTTTTGTCTCATGCGCTATTTGCACACCATGGTTCGGGTCGCTGACCTTGAACAATCTTTGAAGTTTTACCGAGACGCGCTTGGGCTTGAAGTCCTTCGCAGCAAGGAAGTGCCCTCGGGTCGTTTCACCTTGGTGTTTTTAGCCGCCCCGGGTGACAGCCAGGCGCAGGTCGAACTCACCTACAACTGGGACCCCGAAGTGCTGGAAGGCGGGCGCAACTTTGGTCATTTGGCCTATGCCGTCGACAACATCTATGACACCTGTGAACGCTTGCAGGCCCATGGCGTCACCATCCAGCGGCCGCCGCGCGACGGCTACATGGCGTTTGTGCGTTCACCCGACAACATCTCTATCGAGTTGCTGCAAAAAGGCGAGCCCCTGCCCATGGCCGAGCCTTGGGCCAGCATGCCCAATGTCGGCAAGTGGTAAGCCGGTTTGAGCGAACAAGCCCCTGAGGACGCCAAACCCAGCGCCGGGTTTGACGAGGCTTTGTTGGCCCAAGTGGCGGCGCTGCCAGCGTTGCCAGGCGTTTACCGTTATTTCGACGCACAAAACCAGGTGCTTTATGTTGGCAAAGCCAACCACCTGAAAAAACGTGTCAGCAGCTATTTCCAAAAAACCCATGATGGCACCCGCATCGGCCACATGGTCAGCAAAATCGTGCGGCTGGAGACCACGGCGGTGCGCTCCGAGGCCGAGGCCTTGCTGCTGGAAAACAACCTCATCAAGACACTCAAGCCGCGCTACAACATCTTGTTTCGCGATGACAAGAGCTATCCCTACCTGAAGATCACCCGTGCCCAAAAAGCGGCCGTTCAAGACTCTGGGCATCCCCAGCCCAAGGCTGCCGCGCGGGTGGTGTACTACCGTGGCGCAGTCGACAAGCAACACGATTACTTTGGCCCTTACCCCAGCGTGTGGGCGGTGCGCGAGGCCATTCAGTTGCTGCAAAAAGTGTTTCGCCTGCGAACCTGTGAAGACACGGTGTTCAGGAATCGGCTGCGCCCCTGCTTGTTGCATCAAATCAAACGCTGCTCGGCACCGTGTGTCGGCTTGATCAGCCTCGAGGACTACCAGCGGGATGTGCAAAGCGCCTGTGAATTGCTGAATGGCCGCACCAAAGACGTGATGAAGTCTTTGGAACAACGCATGATGGCGCATTCTGAAAAGCTGGAATTCGAGCAAGCCGCCGATATCCGCAACCAGATCAGCGCGCTGTCCAAAGTGCTGCATCAGCAAGCCGTGGACACGGTGGACGACCGCGACGTGGACATCTTGGCCGTGTTGGTCAACGGCGGCAAAGCCTGTGTGAATTTGGCCATGGTGCGCGGCGGGCGGCATTTGGGCGACAGCCCGTATTTCCCCACCCATGTGGACAACGCCGAGCCGACCGAGGTGCTGGAAGCCTTCATCAGCCAGCATTATTTGGAGGTGGCTGCGCCCCCCACGTTGATCACCAGCCACCCCGTGGACAAAGACCTGTTGTCTGCCCTCAGCGATCAATTGGGTCTGAAGTTGCGCGCCATCCACCAACCGCGTGAGCAACGCAAAGCCTGGCTCGACATGGCGCAGCAAAACGCCGCGCTGCAGTTGGGCCGCTTGCTGGCCGAAGAAGGCTCGCAACAAGCCCGCACCCGCTCGCTGGTGGATGCCTTGGACTTGGCCGTGGAAGACCTCGACAGCTTTCGCATCGAGTGTTTCGACATCTCGCACACGGCGGGTGAGGCCACCCAAGCGTCTTGCGTGGTGTTTCACCACCACAAAATGCAAGCGGCGGAGTACCGCCGTTACAACATCGACGGCATCACCGGCGGCGACGACTACGCCGCCATGCGCCAAGTGCTGCTGCGCCGCTACAGCAAGCTGGCCGAGGCGGTGCAGTTGGGCGAGGCCAAGTTCCCCGATCTGGTCTTGGTGGATGGTGGCAAAGGCCAAATCAGCATGGCGCGGGAAGTCTTCGAGTCGCTCGATTTGGACTTGTCACGCTTGGTCGGGGTGGAAAAGGGCGAGGGCCGCAAAGTGGGCCTGGAAGAGTTGGTGTTTGCCGATGGCCGCCCCAAGCTGGCCTTGAGCAAGGACGCTGCCGCCTTGATGCTGGTGGCGCAAATTCGGGATGAGGCGCACCGCTTCGCCATCACGGGCATGCGGGCCAAACGCGCCAAAGTGCGCACCGGCTCCAGCAGTTTGGAAGAGATCCCAGGGGTAGGGCCGAAGAAGCGCGCCAAGCTGTTGCAGCGCTTTGGCGGTGTGCGCGGCGTGGCTGACGCCAGCGTCCAAGACTTGTGCACTGTCGAGGGCATTTCGCCAGAGTTGGCGCAAGCCATTTACTCGGCGCTGCGCTGAGCTCCGTCAAGCAGTTGGGCGCACCACGTCCAACAGGCGGTCCAAGCCGCCTTCGTTGATGGCCACCATGGCTTGCGCTCGCACCTTGGGTTTGGCCTGGTAGGCCACCGACAAGCCCGCCACCGCCATCATGGGCAAGTCGTTGGCGCCGTCGCCCATGGCGATGCTTTGGGCCGGGCTGATGCCCAATTGCTGGCAGGTTTGCAGCAACATGCGTTGCTTTTCAGCGCCATCGCAAATATCGCCCCAAGGCTGGTCGACCATGCGCCCGGTCAGCACATCGTTGTCGATTTCAAACACATTGCTGCGGGTGAAATCCAGACCGAGTTGGTCGCGAACCCGGTCGGTGAAAAAAGTGAAACCGCCGCTCACCAACAGCGTTTTCAAGCCAGCTTGTTGGCAAGCATGCACCAGCGTTTGAGCGCCGGGGTTCAGGCGCAGCCGCTTGCTGTAGACCTCGTGCAGGGCAGCCGCTGGGACGCCACGCAACAAGGCCACACGCTGGCGCAGGCTGTCTTTGTAGTCGGTGATTTCGCCGCGCATGGCGGCTTCGGTGATGGCGGCCACCTCGGCTTTTCGGCCAGCGGCATCGGCCACTTCGTCCATGCACTCGATGTTGATGAGTGTGGAGTCCATGTCGAAGGCGATCAGCTTGAATTGCTGCAACGCCAAAGGGGCTTGGAAGCCCTGAATCCACAGGCCGGGGGCGAATTCGGTGGGTGCGCTCATGCCACGGTTTCCTTCTTGACGGGGGCCAGCGGGTCGCCGAGCGAACGCAGGATGTCGCGCACCATCTGCGCCCGGTCTTTCACCTCGGGCAGGGCGCGCTCAATCCGCAGTTTGTCGTTGCCGGCCAGTTTGATGTGCTTGTTTTTTTGCACCAGCTGGATGATGCGCATGCCGTCAATGGGCGCATTCGCTTTGAAGCTGATCAGGATGACGCCGGGCGCGGCATCCACTTTGGCCACGCCAAAGGGACGCGCCAACACCCGCAGCCGGTGGGTGTCGATCAGGGTTTGCGCCTGAGAGGGCAGTTTGCCAAAGCGGTCCACCAGCTCTTCCAGCAAGGCATCCACCTGGTCTTGGGTTTTGGCGGTGGCGAGTTTTTTGTAAAAGCTCAACCGCAGATGCACGTCGCCGCAATAGTCGTTGGGCAGCAGGGCCGGGGCGTGCAAGTTGATCTCGGTGGTCACGTTGACCGGGCTGAGCAGATCGGGTTCTTCGCCGTTTTTCAACGCGCGCACGGCCTCTGACAGCATCTCGTTGTAGAGCTGGAACCCCACCTCCAGCATGTTGCCGCTTTGGTTGTCGCCCAGCACCTCGCCCGCGCCCCGAATTTCCAAGTCGTGCATGGCCAGGTAAAAGCCCGAGCCCAGTTCTTCCATTTGCTGGATGGCTTCCAAGCGTTGGTTGGCTTGCTTGGTCAGGCTTTGCACATCGGGCACCAGCAAATAGGCATAGGCCTGGTGGTGGCTGCGGCCGACCCGTCCACGCAACTGGTGCAACTGCGCCAAGCCAAATTTGTCGGCACGGCTCATCAGGATGGTGTTGGCGGTGGGAACGTCGATGCCGGTTTCAATGATGGTCGAGCACAGCAAAATATTGAAGCGCTGCGCCACGAAATCACGCATGACGCGCTCCAATTCGCGTTCGGGCATTTGGCCATGGGCCACGGCAATGCGCGCTTCGGGCAGCAGTTCTTGCAAGCGCGCCAAGCGGTTTTGGATGGTTTCCACCTCGTTGTGCAAAAAATAGCATTGGCCGCCGCGCTTGAGTTCGCGCAGTACGGCTTCGCGGATGACGCCGTTGTCCTCCGTGCGCACAAAGGTTTTGATGGCCAAACGGCGCTGTGGCGCGGTGGCAATCACGCTCAGATCGCGCAAGCCTTCCAAGGCCATGCCCAAGGTGCGCGGGATGGGCGTGGCGGTCAGGGTCAGCACATCCACCTCGGCGCGCAGCGCTTTCAAGGTTTCTTTGTGGCGAACACCAAAGCGGTGTTCTTCGTCAATCACCAGCAGGCCCAAATCCTTGTACTTCACCGATTCGCTGAGCAACTTGTGGGTGCCGACCACGATGTCCACGCTGCCTTCTTCCAAGCCCGCCATGGCGGCTTTCACTTCCTTGGGCGTGCGAAAACGGCTCATCTCGGCGATGCGAACTGGCCACTTGGCAAAGCGATCGGTGAGGGTTTGGAAATGTTGCTCAGCCAGCAAGGTGGTGGGGGCCAGGATGGCAACTTGCTTGCCGCCCATGACGGCAATGAAGGCGGCGCGCAAGGCCACCTCGGTCTTGCCAAAGCCCACGTCGCCGCACACCAAGCGGTCCATCGGGCGGGGGCTGATCATGTCTTGAATCACCGCATGGATGGCGGCGCGTTGGTCGGCGGTTTCTTCAAAACCAAAGTCGGTGGCAAAGGTTTCGTAGTCCTGCGCGGTGTAGCGGAATGCATGGCCTTGGCGGGCGGCGCGGCGGGCATAAATGTTCAGCAATTCAGCGGCAGCGTCGCGCACCTGTTCGGCGGCACGGCGGCGCGCCTTGTCCCACTGACCGGAACCCAAGCGGTGCAAGGGCGCCTGATCGGGGCTCACACCGCTGTAGCGGCTGATCAGGTGCAACTGGCTCACAGGCACGTACAACGTGGCTTCGTCCGCGTATTCCAGGTGCAAAAACTCTTGCAACAACGGCTGCCCTTGGTCGTCCACGCCTTGGCCCATGTCCATGTTGACCAAGCCCCGGTAGCGGCCGATGCCGTGGGCACTGTGCACCACGGGGTCGCCCACGTTCAATTCGCTCAGGTCTTTGATGAGCGACTCGACATCGCTCACCTGTTCTTGTTTGCGCCGACGACGCACCGTTGTGCTGGCGGCAAACAACTCGGTTTCGGTGACCAAGTCGATGCCTTTTTCCAGCCAGGCAAACCCGGCGTGCAGGCTGCTGGTGGCCAAGCCAAAAAGCTCGGTGCTGCCTAAAAATTCTTCAAAATTTTCAAAAACAACTGGGCTGATGCCACCAGCGCGGATGAAATCCAACAGGCTTTCACGGCGTCCATCGGACTCGGCCAGGATCAGCATCCGTTGTTGACTGCTGTGCTGGCGCATGCTGAGTTTGGCCAAGGGGTGGTTGGCTGCGCGCTCCACGGTCAAGTCGGGCAGACTGGTGGCCCACTCAGCAGCGTCCACGGATGTGGTGGCGCGCACACTCAGCGTGGCGTGGGTTTGGGTGGCGGCAAAAAACTGTTCGGTGCTCAAGAACAAATGGGCTGGCGGCAACACGGGCCGCTCGGGGTCGCCCTGCGACAACCGAAACCGCTCTTGCGCGTCTTGACCAAAGCGTTGCAATACCGGTTCCAATTCACCGTGCAACACCACCAAAGCGTCTTCACCAAGGTAATCAAACACCGTGGCGGTTTCTTCAAAAAACAAGGGCAGGTAATACTCAATGCCAGCTGTCGCCACGCCGTTGCCCATGTCTTTGTAGATCCGGCTGCGGGTGGGGTCACCGTCCAAGAGTTCGCGCCAACGGCTGCGAAACAAGGCACGCGCCGTGTCGTCCATGGGGAACTCGCGACCGGGCAGCAAACGCACTTCGGGCACGGGGTAGAGGCTGCGTTGGGTGTCGGGGTCGAAGGTGCGGATCGAGTCGATCTCGTTGTCGAACAAATCCACCCGGTAGGGCACCAAGGAGCCCATGGGGAACAAATCAATCAGGCCACCGCGCACCGTGTACTCGCCCGGACTCACCACTTGAGACACATGGCTGTAGCCGGCCAAAGTGAGTTGCGCTTTCAGCTTGGCTTCGTCCAAGTTCTGTTTGACTTTGAAAGAAAAGGTGTAGGCGGCCAAAAACGCAGGCGGTGCCAAGCGGTACAAGGCCGTCGCCGCGGGCACCAACACGGCATCGGCTTCGCCCTGTGAGATGCGCCACAGGCTGGCCAAGCGTTCACTGATCAGGTCTTGATGCGGTGAAAAGGTGTCATAGGGCAGGGTTTCCCAGTCCGGAAACAAGACGCAGCGGGCGTCCGGTGCGAAGAAGAGCAGTTCATCCAGCAGGCGCTGTGCGTCAAATGCATCGGCGGTGATGATGGCGACTCGTCGGCCTTGCGTTTTTTCCCGCGTGATGAGCTCGGCCAGCAAAGCGGCATCGGCCGAGCCGGCAGGTTTGGCAAGGGTGAATTTCTTGGCGGAATGAAGCGCAGGCAGTTGCATGAATCAAGGGGTAGCCGACATGACAAACACCCCCGAATGCAGGCAAGCGGGGGTGACAAGGGCTGATTCTAGAATGGTGCTTCACTTCGCGCTTCGGTCGCCTGACGAAACCCCGCTCCCCATGAACCAACAACTCCCGCGATTCCATGTGGTCATACCCTGCGCAGGCAGTGGCAGCCGGTCGGGCTTGAACAGCCCCAAGCAATATGCTTTGTTGGCAGGTGAACCCATGGTGTTGCACACCTTGCGTGCTTTCGAAGGTGTACCCGGTTTCGCCCAAGGTGTCGTGGTGGTTGCACCCGATGACAGGCAGATGTCCGAGGTGTTTGCCTTGTACCCCCAGGCTCAATTCACGATTTCCAATACCGGCGGCGCTACCCGCGCCCAAAGCGTGTTGGCCGGTTTGCTGGCGCTGCAATCGATGGGCGTCGATGGCCATGACTGGGTGTTGGTGCACGACGCCGCCCGCTGCTTGGTGACTCCCGAATTGATTGAAAAATTGTTGTTGGCTTGCCAACAGGATGATGTGGGGGGCTTGTTGGCCCTGCCGCTGCCCGACACCTTGAAAGCCGAATCTGAAGGGCGTGTCAGCAGCACCTTGCCGCGCAGTGGCAAATGGTTGGCGCAAACGCCGCAAATGTTTCGCTGGGACAACTTGTTTGGCGCACTGGCGCAAGCCGGCGACCAGGTCACGGATGAAGCCAGTGCCCTAGAGGCTTTAGGACAAGCGCCCTTGTTGGTGCCTTCGGCTTCGTTCAATTTCAAAGTCACTTACCAAGAGGACATGGCCATGGCAGAAGCGGTGTTGCAGCAGCGAAAGGCGGGCGCATGAAAACATTTCGCATTGGCGAGGGCTGGGATGTGCACGCCTTGGTGCCAGGACGCGCGCTGGTGATTGGTGGGGTCACCATCCCTTACCACGTGGGCTTGCTCGGTCACTCGGACGCCGATGTGCTCCTGCATGCCATCACCGATGCCCTGTTGGGGGCGGCTGGTTTGGGTGATATTGGTCAGCACTTCCCCGATACAGACCCCCAATGGAAGGGCGCGGATTCTTGGGTCTTGTTGCAAGCCACGGGGCAACTTCTGGTGAAAGCGGGCTGGCAGATTGGCAATATCGATGCCACTGTGATAGCCCAAGCGCCGAAATTGGCAGCCCACAAATCAGCAATGCAATCGCGCATCGCGCAGGCCTTGGGTGTTGACGTTGCGCAAGTCAATATCAAAGCCAAAACCGCTGAAAAGCTGGGACCCGTGGGCATGGGTCAAGCCATTGAAGCGCGTGCGGTGGCATTGATCCACCAAGCCTAAGCAGTCGGCCTGCTTGGAGAATCTGGGCTCTGGGGTGGGCGATGGGCAGCTTGGGCCAAATGGGCCAATTTCACCCAATGCCGCACCATGCGTTTGTGCTCTGCGGTCAAGTTCATGAATTGACGCAGCATTTCCGTGTCCCCCATGCCCAAAGGGGCCGCTTGGTGGGGTTCACGCACGGTCAGAGGTGGGTGGCTCGGTCCAAACAGCAGGTCTTGCGGACTGATTTGCAAGACATCGCCCAAGGTCTTGAGCTTGTCGGGTTTGGGCATGGACACGCCAATCATCCAGTTGCGAGCGGCGTGGGGTGTGATGCCTTCGCCCCAGTAGCGCATGTTGAAGGCGTCGGCCAATTGGGTGGCCGAGGACTTCAAACCTGCTTCTTTCATGGCGTGGCGCAGTCGCGCTGCAAAGGCTTCGGATTCAGGGTTGGGGTTGGTTTTTTTCATGCCCCGAACCTTAAAGTTTTCACTTCTTCAAGGCAATGGATTGGCGCTTACAAAATGCCAAAGTGAATATCGGGCACTTGACCCTCATCTGTTTGGATGATGGGAGAAACCCGCGTGTTATTGCGCCGCCCAACCCCCGTCCATGTTCCAAGCCACACCACGCACATTGTTGCCAGCGGGGGTGCAAAAGAACACCGCCAAGGCACCCAATTCTGTGGGGGTGGTGAATTGCATCGAGGGCTCTTTTTCTCCCAACAACACACGCTGGGCTTGCTCGTCAGAAATGTTCAATGCAGCCGCTTTGGCATCGACTTGTTGTTGCACCAAAGGGGTCAATACCCAGCCTGGGCAGATTGCATTGCAGGTCACCCCGGTGGTGGCGGTCTCTAGCGCCGTGACTTTGGTTAAGCCGACGATGCCGTGCTTGGCCGCGACATAGGCCGATTTTTCAGCCGAACCCACCAAGCCATGAACTGACGCCACATTGATGATGCGTCCCCAGTTGGCGGCCTTCATGGCAGGCAGGGCCAAGCGGGTGGTGTGAAACGCACTGCTGAGATTGACAGCAAGAATGTCGTTCCATTTGTCGGTGGGGAAATTTTCAATGGCACACACGTGTTGGATGCCCGCGTTGTTGATCAAGATATCGACTTGCCCAAAACGCTTGGCAGCAGCGTGCATCATGTCTTCAATCTCTGCTGGTTGGCGCATGTCTGCGCCGTGAAACAAGGTTTGCACGCCCAGCGCCTGAAGGGATTGCTCGGCTTGGGTGTGGTCACCAAAGCCATTGAGCACGATGTGGGCCCCTTGCTGGGCCAAAGCGGTGGCCAAGCCCAACCCAATGCCACTCGTGGAGCCCGTGACCAATGCGGTCTTGCCTTTTAAAAATTGCGCAGTCATGAAAGTTCTATCCCTTACGATGTCGATGTCCAGATTCTCCCCCAGCGCCGTTGGTGCTTGAAAAACCCACCATGACCACCGTTTCTTCGCCCGCTCCAACGCCTGCCCCACAGGCCTTGCCGGTGACCGAAGCAGGCCAAGTCAGCCAAGCTTTGGTGGAGAAGGCGCGGGTGTTTGCCCAACCCTTGTTGTCCGGCCAGCAATTGCCCACGGGCGAACCATTGGCCCATCACGCGCAGGGTGTCGCTGATTTGGTGGCCGGCATTGGCGGCACCACAGACATGCAAGCAGCGGTGTACCTGGCCTATGCCTGCGATCAACTGAACAAACCGCAAGAACTGCTCGCCGCTGCCTTCGGTGATGGGTTGGCTCATTTGGCGTTGGAAGCGCAACGCTTGTTTCAGTTGCAGCGTCAATCACGTCAGCAACGTGATGACCCGTTGCAAACCCGGGTGCACATTGAAAATGTGCGGCGCATGTTGCTGGCGTTCTCGCGCGACTTGCGCGTTGTCATGTTGCTCATGGCCTCGCATTTGCAATCCCTGCGCTACACCGCTTCGCTCAAGGTCGCTGGGTTTGAAGCCATCGCACAAGAGTCCTTGCAAGTTTTTGCACCCTTGGCCAATCGTTTGGGCGTTTGGCAGATCAAATGGGAAATGGAAGACTTGGCATTTCGCATGCTCGAGCCTGCGGTGTACAAAGAAGTGGCTGGCTTGTTGGAGCTCAAACGCACAGACCGTGAACATGAAATTGCCTTGGTGCAAAGCTTGTTGCAAACGCAATTGAAGCAGCAAGGCATCGACGCACAAGTGCAAGGGCGGCCCAAAAACATTTACAGCATCGTCAAAAAGATGCGGGGCAAGTCGTTGAGTTTCGACCAAGTGCGCGACTTGCGAGCCTTGCGCATCATCGTGGCGCATGTGGACGATTGCTACCGTGCTTTGTCCTGGGTCCATGCCCACATGCAGCCCTTGGACAACGAGTTTGACGATTACATTGCCAAACCAAAATCCAATGGCTACCAATCCTTGCACACCGTTGTGCGGCACGCGGGACAGGTGCTGGAAATTCAAATCCGCACCCAAGCCATGCACGAGCACGCCGAGTTCGGCGTGGCGGCGCATTGGGCCTACAAAGAAGCGGGTGTCAAAGGTTATGCAGGCGTTTCAGCCTCCGCCGAGCAAGCTCAAAAAATGGCCGTGTTGCGGCAGTTGTTGGCCTGGGAACGGGATTTGTCGGGCGCACCTGATGCACCTGCTGCGCAAAATGACGACAAGATTTACGTCCTCACGCCCGAAGCCGCCATTGTGGAGTTGCCACTGGGGGCCACACCCATTGATTTCGCCTACACCGTGCATACCCAATTGGGCCATCGGTGCCGCGGGGCCAAGCTCGATGGCGTCTTGGTGCCTTTGAATACACCTCTTCGCAACGGCCAAACGGTGGAGATCACCGCCATCAAAGAAGGCGGGCCTTCGCGCGATTGGCTCAATGCCGATTTGGGTTTCTTGGCCAGTGGCCGCGCCAAAGCCAAGGTGCGTGCTTGGTTCAACGCGCAAAAAGCAGCGCAGACCATGGCCCGGGGGCGCGAATTGGTTGAAAAACTGTTGCAACGCGAAGGCCGCACCGCTTTCAAACTGGAAGACTTGGCCAAGCAACTGGGCTTTGACTCCGCGGCACATTTGTTCGAGGTGGTGGGCAAAGACGAGTTTTCATTGCGACACATCGAGTTGTTGCTGCGCCCGGCTGTCGCCCCTGAACCCGTGGATGAACGGCTGTTGCGCAAGGTGCAACGCCCCAAACCGCTGCACACGCCAGGGGGTGTCTTGGTGGTGGGTGTGGATTCGTTGCTCACCCAGTTGGCGCGCTGCTGCCGCCCAGCACCCCCTGACGACATCAAAGGTTTTGTCACACGCGGCAAAGGCATCAGCGTACACCGGGTGGAATGCCGAAATTTTTTGCAACTCGTGCAACGCAGCCCTGACCGGGTGATTGATGTGGCGTGGGGTGGCCATGAAAACGAGGCGGGTGGTGCGGTGTATCCGGTGGACGTGCAGGTGCTGGCCCACGACCGCCAAGGTTTGTTGCGCGACATCTCCGAAGTGTTTGCGAAAGACAAAATGCATGTGATTGGTGTGCAAACCCAATCTATCAAAGAGGTGGCTTGGATGACCTTCACCATCGAGGTGCCCGACGCCTCCCGATTGACGAAAGTACTGGGCGTGGTGAAAACAGTTGCAGGTGTTCAATCCGCACGTCGTTTGGCGGCCTGAAGACGCGGCAACAGATACTGTTAGAATTTCGGTCGTTCGGCAACGAAGGCGCGTAGCTCAGCTGGTTAGAGCACCACCTTGACATGGTGGGGGTCGTTGGTTCGAGTCCAATCGCGCCTACCATCTTGACCGAAACATTTCTTCACCACACCGTCCGCAAGACGCCTCTTTTTTCGAGCGACTTCTTATTCAGGACAAACAGTTGACTACCAAAGCCAAGTCCCCACGCAGATCCGAGGCCCCGCATGACGCGGCCCAGGTAGCGGTTCGGACCATCAAGAAATACCCCAATCGGCGTTTGTACGATACCCACACTTCAAGTTACATCACCTTGCACGAGGTCAAAAACATGGTGGTGGCCGGCACGGCATTGCAAGTGGTGGATGCCAAGAACAATGAAGACCTGACCCGCAGTATTTTTTTGCAAATCATCTTGGAAGAAGAGTCCGGCGGCGTCCCGATGTTTTCGGAAATCGCCTTGGCCAACATCATTCGTTTCTATGGTCATTCCATGCAAGGCTTCATGGGCAGTTATTTGGAAAAAAATGTGCAAGCCTTTTTGGACATTCAGCAGCACATGTCGGAGCAGTCCAAGCAACTTACCCCAGAGCTGTGGACCCAAATGATGAGTCAACCCAACCCTTTTTTGAAAAACGTCATGGGCAACTACACCGAGCAATCTCAACAAATGTTGAAACAAATGCAAGACCAAATGTTTCAAGCCATGGGGTTGAAACGCTGATGTCCGCACCACGTGTAGGCTTTGTCAGCTTGGGGTGCCCCAAGGCCTTGACCGACTCCGAACTCATCCTCACCCAACTCAGCGCCGAGGGCTATGAAACCTCCAAAACCTTCGCCGGTGCCGACTTGGTCATCGTCAACACTTGCGGCTTCATTGACGACGCGGTGAAAGAAAGTTTGGACACGATTGGCGAAGCGTTGGCAGAAAACGGCAAGGTGATTGTCACGGGTTGTTTGGGCGCTACAGCCCAAGAGGATGGCAGCAACTTGGTGCGATCCATGCACCCCAGTGTGTTGGCTGTCACCGGTCCTCACGCCACCCAAGAGGTGATGGATGCGGTGCACATGCACCTGCCCAAACCGCACGACCCGTTCACCGACTTGGTGCCAGCCCAAGGCATCAAACTCACGCCCAAGCACTATGCCTATTTGAAAATCAGTGAAGGCTGCAACCACCGTTGCACCTTTTGCATCATCCCGTCCATGCGTGGCGATTTGGTGTCGCGTCCGATTGGCGATGTGTTGCGTGAAGCGCAAGCTTTGTTCGAGTCGGGCGTGAAAGAGTTGTTGGTCATCAGCCAAGACACCTCGGCCTATGGCGTCGATACGCGCTACCAAATGGGTTTTCACGATGGGCGTCCTCTCAAGACCAGAACCCTTGAGTTGGTTGAAGCGCTGGCCGATTTGGCCGAGCCGCATGGTGCCTGGGTGCGCCTGCACTACGTCTATCCGTATCCCACGGTCGATCACCTGATGCCGCTCATGGCCGCAGGCCGTGTGCTGCCCTATTTGGATGTGCCTTTTCAACACAGCCACCCCGATGTTTTGAAGCGCATGGAGCGACCTGCCAGTGGCGAAAAAAACCTAGAGCGATTGCTGAAATGGCGCGAGATGTGTCCGCAGTTGGTCGTGCGCAGCACCTTCATTGCAGGCTTTCCTGGTGAAACAGAAGCCGAGTTTGAACATCTCTTGAATTTTGTGCAAGAAGCGCAAATTGACCGCGCCGGTTGTTTCGCTTACAGCCCTGTTCAAGGTGCCACGGCCAATGCATTGCCTGGCATGTTGCCGCAAGCTGTGCGCGAAGAACGTCAAGCGCGTTTCATGGCCGTGGCAGAAGCCGTGTCATCTCAAAAATTGAAATCACGCGTTGGCTCGACCATGCAAGTGCTGGTGGACAGTGCCAAGAGCATGGGCAAACAAGGGGGTGTGGGCAGAACGTATGCCGATGCGCCTGAAATTGATGGTGTGGTGCATTTGTTGCCACCAGAGAAAGTCAGCAAGACGTATAAAACCGGTGAATTTACGAAGGTGCGCATCGTTGATGCGCAGGGCCATGATTTGATTGGCCTGCCGGTTTGAGTGACCGTTAAGATTGGTGCCCAGGAAGGGACTCGAACCCCCACGATGTTACTCGCTAGTACCTGAAACTAGTGCGTCTACCAATTCCGCCACCTGGGCTTTCAGGAAAGCAGAGGATCATATCAAAAAAAGCACCACCACCCATTCTGTCCCTGCTGAAGAATTTCAGGGCACTGTTGAAGGTCATCGCGATGGACATGGTTTTGTGCAGCGTGAAGATGGGCAAGCCGATGTTTATTTGCCGCCCAATGAAATGCGTGCGGTCTTGCACCGCGATCGTGTGCTGGCCAAGGTCACGCGCCTTGATCGCAAAGGGCGTCCCGAGGGCCGCATTGTTGAAATCCTAGAGCGCCCGGCACAACCCATCATTGGTCGTTTGTTGCAAGAAAGTGGTGTTTGGTTGGTGGCTCCAGAGGACCGCCGCTATGGGCAAGACATTTTGATTCCTAAAAGTGCCACTGGTAATGCCGCCGTGGGTCAAGTGGTGGTGGTCGAGTTGACCGAACCACCGAGTTTGTTTGGTCAGCCTGTGGGCCGTGTGCAAGAAGTGTTGGGCGAGATGGACGACCCCGGCATGGAGATTGAAATTGCGGTGCGCAAATACAGTGTGCCTCATCGTTTCTCTGAGGCCTGTTTGGCCCAAGCCGCAACCTTGCCCGACAAAGTGGGCCCCAAAGATGCACGTCATCGCATCGATTTGCGCGACATTCCCTTGGTCACCATTGACGGTGAAGACGCCCGCGACTTTGACGATGCGGTGTATTGCGAACCCGTGACCAAAGGACCCACGCCCGGATGGCGTTTGTTGGTGGCCATTGCCGACGTGAGCCACTACGTGGAGACCGGTAGCGCCATCGACATTGATGCTTACGAGCGCGCCACCAGCGTGTACTTCCCGCGTCGCGTGATTCCCATGCTGCCGGAAAAACTCTCCAACGGTTTGTGTTCCCTGAACCCCAGCGTGGACAGGTTGTGCATGGTGTGCGACATGATGGTCGACGCTGAAGGGCAGGTCTACGCTTACCAGTTTTACGAAGCGGTGATGCACAGCCATGCACGATTCACCTACACCGATGTGGCGGCTATTTTGTCCAACACCCGGGGACCACAAGCTTCAAAGTACAAAGACCGGGTGCCCGATCTGATGCATTTGCATGACGTCTATCGCAGCCTGTTGCAGTCGCGCTTGAAGCGGGGTGCGGTGGACTTTGAAACCACCGAAACACAAATTGTGTGTGATGAGAATGGTCGCATCGAAAAAATTGTGCCGCGTGTGCGCACCGAAGCCCACCGATTGATTGAAGAAGCCATGCTCGCTGCCAATGTGTGCAGTGCCGATTTCATTTTGCAAAGCAAACACCCCTCGCTGTTTCGAGTGCACGAAGGCCCCACGCCCGAGAAACGTGAAATTTTGCGCAACTACTTGCGTGCCTTGGGTGTTACGGCCACGTTGAGCGAAGACCCAAGCCCTGGTCAATTTCAAGCCATCGCGCAGGCCAGCAAAGACCGCCCCGATTCACAGCAAATCCACACCATGTTGTTGCGCTCGATGCAGCAAGCGATTTACACACCCATCAACAGCGGTCACTTCGGTTTGGCTTACCCCGCTTACACCCACTTCACCAGCCCCATTCGCCGCTATCCCGACTTGCTGGTGCACCGCGTTATCAAATCCATCTTGAATGGAACAACGTACCAATTGCCAGCCTTGCCCACGCCCGGCGAGGCTCACGCCAAATTGGCCCGACGTTTGTCGGCGCAATCCAAACTGGCGCAACGCAAAACTGCACCCGTCAAAGCCTCACCGGCACAGCAAGCTTGGGAAGCCGCAGGCTTGCACTGCAGTGCCAATGAACGCCGTGCCGATGAGGCCAGCAGAGATGTGGAAGCATGGCTGAAATGCCAGTACATGCGCGAACATTTGGGTGAAGATTTCAGCGGAACAGTTTCTGCCGTCACAAGTTTCGGTGTGTTTGTCACCTTGGATGCCATGTACGTGGAAGGTTTGGTGCACATCACCGAATTGGGTGGCGACTACTTCCGGTTCGACGAAGCCCGTCAAGAGCTGCGTGGCGAGCGCACAGGTATTCGTTATGCCATTGGTGCGCGGGTGCGGGTGCAGGTCAGCCGCGTGGATTTGGATGGCCGCAAAATCGATTTCCGCTGGGTGCAAGAACCCGGCGCAGACATGTCGGACAAGGCTTCCAAGCGAAAAAATCCACTACCATCTGCGCCTGAAAAAAAGGGCAGCAAACGGCTTTCGCCGAAAAAACAAAGCTCGGCAAAAGAGGCCAAGCCCCAAAGCTTGACCGAGGCTGTGAAAAAAGCTGCAGCCAAACCTCAGAAAAACCACAAACCCAAGCGCAGACCCTGAAAGGATGCCCGCCATGTCCCAACCCAAAATCGCCATCGTCACAGGAGCCGGCACCGGCATCGGCAAAGCTGCCGCCCTGGCTTTGTTAAAGGACGGCTGGCATGTGGCGTTGGCGGGTCGGCGAGAACAACCCCTGAAAGACTTGGCTCAAGACAGCGGTCTGGCCAGTCAATGCTTGGTGGTGCCCACCGATGTGGCCCACCCTGATTCAGTCAAAGCCTTGTTTGATGAAACCGCCAAAGCGTGGGGCAGGGTGGATTTGTTGTTCAACAACGCTGGTGTGGGCGCACCCCCCGTGCCCTTGGATGAATTGACCATCGAGCAATGGCGCAATGTGGTGGACATCAACTTGAACGGCATGTTCTATTGCTTGCAACAAGCGTTTGCCATCATGAAAAAGCAACAACCCATGGGTGGTCGCATCATCAACAATGGGTCCATTTCTGCGTACGCGCCGCGCCCCAATTCGATTGCCTACACCGCCACCAAACACGCCGTCACTGGCTTGACCAAAACGGCCGCCTTGGATGGTCGTGCGTTTTCAATTGCGGTGGGTCAAATTGACATTGGCAACGCGGGCACTGAAATGGCCGCACCCATGGCCCGTGGGGTGAAGCAGGCCAACGGCGACGTCAAGCCCGAACCGTTGATGGATGTGGACCATGTGGGTCAATCTATTTTGTACATGGCCAACCTGCCACTGTCGGCCAATGTCTTGTTTCACACGGTGATGGCCACCAACATGCCCTTTGTGGGACGCGGTTGAGGTCCTTCAGAGGGCATTCAGGCCCTCTGGCTGTGCTAGAATCGCCGGGCTTTAGTGGAAAGAATTACTTTTCGTGATTTTCACCAAAGCAAATCCCAAACCAGTTCCAAAAGGTGTTGCCCTCGGGCAATGATGAACTGGCTTTTAGAAACAACCTTCAGGAGTTATCCATGTCTACATCCATGCGTGAAATGCTGGAAGCCGGTGTGCACTTTGGCCACCAAACCCGTTTCTGGAACCCCAAGATGGCCCCGTTCATCTTCGGTCATCGCAACAAAATCCACATCATCAACCTGGAAAAAACATTGCCCATGTTCCAGGATGCGATGAAGTTCGCCAAGCAACTGGCGTCCAACCGCGGCAACATCCTGATGGTCGGCACCAAACGCCAAGCGCGCGAAATCATTGCCACCGAAGCCAAGCGTGCAGGCGTTCCCTTTGTGGACCAACGCTGGTTGGGCGGCATGCTGACCAACTTCAAAACCGTCAAAACATCCATCAAGCGCTTGAAAGACATGAAGGCGCAACAAGAAATTGGTTTGGATGCCATGTCCAAAAAAGAACAACTCATGTTCATGCGCGAGTTGGAAAAGTTGGAAAAAGACATTGGTGGCATCCAAGACATGGTCACATTGCCCGATGCGATTTTTGTGATTGACGTGGGTTTCCACAAGATCGCCATCGCTGAAGCCAAAAAATTGGGCATTCCACTCATCGGCGTGGTGGATTCCAACCACTCGCCCGAAGGCATCGACTACATCATTCCTGGCAACGATGACTCCTCCAAAGCAGTCACCTTGTATGCGCGTGGCATCGCCGACGCGATCTTGGAAGGCCGTGCCAACGCCGTGAACGACGTGGTCAAAGCCGTGGCTGAAGGCCAAGACGAATTCGTCGAGGTGGATGCACAAGCTTGATGGCCCTGAGGGCTGTCAGCACAAGGGGCTCGCGTGGCCCCTTTTTCGCACCCCCCCAATGAACAACCTATTGAACTGAAAACGAGGAGTATTTATGGCAGCTATCACTGCAAGCATGGTCGCCGAGTTGCGCGCCAAAACCGATGCCCCCATGATGGAATGCAAAAAAGCCTTGACCGAAGCTGAAGGCGATTTGCTCAAAGCGGAAGAGTTGTTGCGCGTGAAGTTGGGCAGCAAAGCCAGCAAAGCCGCTGCCCGCGTCACCGCTGAAGGCGTGGTGGCCACCGCCATTCACGGCAAAACCGGCGCCCTGTTGGAAGTCAATTGCGAAACTGATTTCGTCACCAAGAACGACAGCTTCTTGGCCTTGGCGCAAGCTGCAGCCGAGTTGATTGCCAAGCATCACCCCGCTGACCTCGAAGCCTTGGGCGCTTTGCCCCATGCTCAAGACGGCTTTGGCCCCACCTTGGAAGATGTGCGCAAAGGCTTGATTGGCAAGATTGGCGAGAACATGAGCTTTCGCCGCTTCCAATATTTCGGTGGCGATCAACAACTGGCCGCTTATTTGCACGGAACCCGCATTGGTGTGGTGGTCGAGTTCACCGGCGAAGAAACCGCTGCACGTGATGTTGCCATGCACGTGGCGGCCATGAAGCCTGTGGCCCTGACCAGTGCCGACGTGCCTGCCCACCTGATCGAAATGGAGCGTTCGGTGGCCACGGCCAAAGCAGCCGAGTCTGGCAAGCCTGCCGACATCGCCGCCAAGATGATTGAAGGCGCTGTGCAAAAGTACCTGAAAGAAGTGTCTTTGTTCAATCAGCCTTTCGTGAAGAACGACAAGCAAACGGTCGAGCAAATGTTGCAAGCCACCAAGACCACGGTGAAATCTTTCACCATGTATGTGGTCGGTGAAGGTATCGAGCGCAAAGTCGATGATTTTGCGGCCGAGGTGGCTGCCCAAGTCGCTGCTGCCAAACAGTCAGCCTGACAGCATCAAACAGAGGGGACAACAGTCCCCTTTTTTATGCCTGCAACTCGTTAAACTCTGAACCAGATGGAGAAATCAATGGCCGCAATTCAACCAGCTTACAAACGTATTTTGCTCAAGTTGTCCGGTGAAGCTTTGATGGGCGATGACGCCTTCGGCATCAACCGCGCCACGATTGTTCGCATGGTTGAAGAGATCGCAGAAATCACCCACATGGGCGTCGAAGTGGCGGTGGTCATTGGCGGGGGCAACATCTTCCGTGGCGTGGCCGGTGGCTCTGTGGGCATGGACCGTGCCACCGCCGACTACATGGGCATGTTGGCCACTGTCATGAATGCCTTGGCTTTGGCTGACACCATGAACAAAGCCGGCTTGGTGGCCCGCGTCATGTCGGCCATTGGCATCGAGCAGGTGGTTGAACCTTATGTGCGGCCCAAGGCTTTGCAGTACTTGGAAGAGGGCAAAGTGGTGGTGTTTGCCGCAGGTACCGGTAACCCCTTCTTCACGACCGACACTGCAGCGGCCTTGCGCGGAGCAGAAATAGGTGCAGCCATGGTCTTGAAGGCCACCAAGGTGGATGGTGTCTACACGGCTGACCCCAACAAAGACCCGACAGCCACCCGCTACAGTCGCATCAGTTTCGACGATGCCATCAAAGGCAACTTGGGCATCATGGACGCCACAGCCTTTGCACTGTGTCGCGATCAAAAATTACCCATCACCGTTTTTTCCATCTTCAAGCACGGCGCGCTCAAGCGTGTCGTCATGGGTGAAGACGAAGGCACTTTGGTCTTTGCTTGAGCTTGAAGAGACACCGCAGGAGATTTGAATCATGGATATCAACGCGATCAAACAAAACAGCGCCACCAAAATGGACCAATCCATTGCCGCCTTCACCAATGGCTTGTCGAAAATTCGCACTGGCCGTGCCAACCCAGGCATGCTCGACTCGGTGATGGTCGAGTACTACGGCAACCCCACACCCTTGACGCAGGTGGCCAATGTCACGTTGCTAGACGCGCGAACCATCAGCGTTCAACCTTGGGAAAAAGGCCTTGGCCCCAAAATTGAAAAAGCGATTCGCGAAAGTGACCTGGGGCTCAACCCCGCTTCCATGGGCGATTTGATCCGCGTGCCCATGCCCCCCATGACCGAAGAACGTCGCAAAGAGATGACCAAAATCGTGCGCAGCGAGGGTGAAAACGCCAAGGTGGCCGTGCGAAATTTGCGCCGCGATGCCAATGAAGCGGTGAAGAAACTCGTCAAAGAAAAACTCGCTTCCGAAGATGATCAAAAACGTGCTGAAACAGACATTCAAAAAGTCACCGACAAACACATTGCCGACATCGACAAACTGATCGCGTCGAAAGAGCAAGAAATCATGGCGGTCTGAGCACTTCATGCTGAAGCAGCGCATCATCACTGCCTTGCTGCTGTTGGCCGTTGCGCTGCCGGCCTTGTTTCATTCCAACCCGCAGTGGCTGGGTGGTTTCGGTTTGGTGCTGATCTTGGCTGCTGCTTGGGAGTGGGGTCGGCTGAATGGCATGTTGCTGCGACCAGCCCTGGTGATGAGCCTGATCTGCGGCTTGGTGTGCGCCTTGTTTTATGCCGCCTTTTGGATGACTGCTGACAACGGTCTGTGGGGTGCGCTGGTGGGGCGCAATACCTGGCTGATGGTAGGCGCATCTTGGGTGCTGTTTGGTGCCTATTTGGTCCGTGGCGGCACGGCCAGTTGGCATGCTTTGCCTCAATGGCTTCGCTTGCTTTTGGGTGTGCTTGTTTTGTGCAGCACCTGGTTGGCTTTGTACCAAGCCAAGCTCATGGGTTCGGCCTTTTTGCTTTCTTGTCTCGCGCTGGTATGGATCGCTGACATCGCCGCTTATTTCGCGGGTCGCCGTTGGGGCCGTCGCAAATTGGCTTTGCACATCAGCCCCGGCAAAAGCTGGGAAGGCGTGGTGGGTGGCTTGTTGGCGGTGCAGCTCTTTGCCTTTGCCTGGTTGTCTTTAGAAACAGTTTGGCCCTTCTTGCAAGGCAGCGTCTTTGCCGCGTTGCTGCAACACGGTTATCCCATGTTGGTCCTGGGCTTGTTGTTCTTGACCGCCATGAGCGTGGTGGGCGACCTTGTCGAGTCACTCATCAAACGCAGTGCCGGTGCCAAAGACAGCAGCCAGTTGTTGCCTGGCCATGGTGGCGTGTTGGACCGCATGGATGCGTTGCTGCCCACACTGCCTCTGGCCCTGATGCTGGCTTTGTTTCAACCATGACCCAACAACTCACCATCCTCGGCTCGACCGGTTCCATTGGCGTCAACACCTTGGATGTGGTCGCGCGCCATCCAGACCAATTCCAAATTTTTGCACTCACGGGTGCGCGGCAAGTGGACTTGATGTTCCAGCAATGCGTGGCTTTCAAACCATTGTTTGCGGTCATGGTGCAAGCCGATGCTGCGCGTGCATTGGCCGACAAAATTCAAGCGGCAGGTTTGCCCACCAAGGTCTTGAACAACCCTCAGGCTTTGTTGGAGGTGTCTAACGATGAACGGGTGGATGTGGTGATGGCTGCCATCGTCGGTGCGGCTGGTTTGGCGCCATGCTTGGCAGCGGCCAAAGCGGGCAAGCGCTTGTTGCTGGCCAACAAAGAAGCCCTGGTGGTGGGCGGCCAGTTGTTCTTGGATGCCGTGAAGATGGGTGGCGCCCAATTGCTGCCGATCGACTCCGAGCATTCAGCGGTGTTTCAGTCGCTGCCCGACAACCCATCGACATGGCCGCAAGCCGTGGACAAAATCATTCTCACGGCCTCGGGTGGGCCGTTCAGAACACGCGACCCCAGCAGCTTGCATGCCGTCACACCAGAAGAAGCCTGTGCCCATCCAAACTGGGTGATGGGACGCAAAATCTCCGTGGACTCGGCCACCATGATGAACAAGGCGCTGGAAGTCATCGAGGCCAAGTATTTGTTTGGGGTCACACCCCAACAAATCGAGGTCGTTATTCATCCTCAAAGCGTCATTCATTCCATGGTGCAGTTTGTCGATGGTTCGGTGGTGGCGCAGTTGGGCACGCCCGACATGCGCATGCCTATCGCTTATGGCTTGTCCTGGCCGCAGCGAATCACTTCAGGTTCTGACAATCTGAATTTTCACAAGCTGCAAGCCATGACCTTCGAGGCCATGGACCATCCCGCGCACCAACAGCGCTTTCCTGGGCTGCGCTTGGCCTGGGACGCGTTGGCCGCGCCCAGTGGCACCACCGCTGTTTTGAATGCTGCAAATGAGGTGGCCGTGGACTTGTTTTTGCATCGGCAAATTCGCTTCGATCAGATCCACCTGGTCAACCTGAGCACCCTAGAGAATGTGCGACCTGCTGCCCCACAAAGCCTGGAAGATTTGCTGGAAATCGATCGCCAAGCACGCGCAGCTGCGACAGGTATTGCCGCTGATTTGAGTGACTGGACAGCTTGATGCAAACCTTGGGCGCTTTCGCGTTGGCCTTGGTGCTGGTGATATTTGTGCATGAATATGGACACTACCGCATGGCCTTGTTTTGGAAGGTGCGGGTGCTGCAGTTCTCCATTGGTTTTGGCCGACCTCTGCTCAAGTGGACACGCGTGCAACCGGGCTTGGCCACCACCACCGACTTCACCATCGGCGCCATTCCCTTGGGCGGTTTCGTCAAGATGCACGGACAGCAAGACGATGACAACACCCCCTTGACGCCTGACGCTTTTGACGCCCAATCGCTGTGGGCTCGGGTCTGCATCGTCTCGGCGGGGCCCCTGGCCAATTTGTTGTTGGCCGTGCTCTTGTATGCCGGTTTGAATTGGGCGGGCAGTGAACAGCCGCGCCCCATCTTGGCCTCACCCGCACCAGGCACCCTGGCTCATGCCGCAGGCCTCAAAGGCGGCGATGAGGTCTTGCGCCTGCGCGAAGCTGGCGGAGATTGGCAAGAGGTGGCCTCCTTCGCCGAACTCTACTGGGCCTTGCTGTCCAACAAAGCCGCACCTGTTTTGGAATTGGAAGTGCGCTCGGCGGACAACGGCAAGGTCAAAAACACCGAACTGTCCATTGCAGGGTTGACCGACAGCCCAGAAGGCCCGGACATGGACCAGCTGGGCGTGGCTGGCCCACAAACCAAGGCTTCGGTGCGCGCGGTCAATCCGGGCGGTCCAGCCGCCTTGGCTGGTTTGCAAGCTGGTGATGAGGTGCTGCAAATCAACAATCAACGTGTCGAAGACGCAGCGCACTTGATTCGACTGATTCGCAGCATCCAAGGGCCGCAGCAATGGCTGGTAATGCGCGGCAGCACCGAGCACAGTCTCACCGTGTCCCCGGTCAACATGCAATTGAACGGCCAATGGGTGCCGGGCGTTGGTGCGGCCATGGGGGCCGCGCCAGAGAAGGTTTGGTTGCAAGATGGTCCTTGGGAGGGACTCCGCAACGCGTTGACCCGAACTTGGATGCAAACCCGACTCACGGGGGAGGCGTTTGCAGCGATGCTGACATCAACCACCGGTTGGAAGCAACTGAGCGGACCGGTGACGATTGCCAATGTGGCCGGACAAACCGCTGATGCGGGCTGGCATCCCTATGTGGCTTTTTTGGCCTTGGTGAGCCTGAGTATTGGGCTGATGAATTTGCTGCCGATCCCCTTATTGGACGGCGGACACCTGATGTATTATCTTTGGGAATTCGCCACTGGCCGCAAGCCGTCGCCTTGGTGGTTGGCCCGGTTACAGGCATTGGGTCTCAGCTGTGTTCTTCTTCTCATGGCCCTGGCTTTTCTGAACGATTTTTTACGATGGTTCAATTGATGTTCTTATTTCTCATTCACCTCCATTCCCTATGACCAACCGTTATTTCTCGTTCTTATTCAAATTCATTCAAATTTGTTTATGGACATTGAGTTTCACAGCAACCGTTCAAGCGGTTGAGCCTTTCAAAGTTGAAGACATTCGAATCGAGGGTTTGCAACGCGCCGAGCCTGGCAATGTGTTGGCCACCTTGCCATTTCGGGTGGGGGAGAATTATTCAGATGACAAAGGCACCTTGGCGATTCGCAATCTATTCGCCACTGGCTTGTTCAAAGACGTGCGAATCGAGGTTGATGGCAATGCGGTCGTTGTTGTCGTGGAGGAACGACCCCTTATCTCAGCCGTGAATTTCGTGGGGATCAAAGAATTTGACAAAGAGACCTTGCGAAAAGCGCTGAAGGACATTGGCTTGGCCGAGGGACGCCCCTTTGACAAAGCCTTGGCAGACCGGGCTGAACAAGAACTCAAGCGGCAATACATCAACAAAAGCCTGTATGGCGCTGAAGTCGTCACCACGGTGGCCCCGTCAGAGCGCAATAAAGTCAATTTGAATTTCACGGTGATTGAAGGCGATACCGCCAAAATCAAGGAATTCCGCATTGTGGGTGCCAAAGCCTTTGATGTGTCCACCCTGAAAGACCAATTGGATTTGTCCGAACCCAATTACATGTCTTGGTACACCAAATCAGACCGTTATTCCCAAGCCAAACTCAATGCTGATTTGGAAAACCTGAAGTCCTATTATTTGTCCAAGGGCTATTTGGAATTTCGCGTTGATTCCACCCAAGTGGCCATTTCCGCCAACAAACAAGACATCAGCATCACCATCAACATCACCGAAGGTTCCCGTTTTGTGGTGTCCGAAGTGGTGTTGGAGGGGTATTACCTAGGCCGAGACAATGAATTCAAGTCCCTGATCAGCATCAAGCCAGGGCAGGCTTACAACATCACCGATGTGGTTCAGACCACCAAAGCCTTCTCAGAATATTTTGGCAATTTCGGCTTTGCGTTCGCTCGAATTGAGCAGCAAACCGACATCAACCGCGAGAAAAACCAAGTCAAGGTGATCTTGCAGGCTGATCCATCCCGCCGTGCTTATGTGCGCCGCATCAATATTGCGGGCAATGAACGCACCAAGGATGAAATCATTCGCCGTGAATTCCGTCAAATGGAGTCCTCCTGGTATGACGGTGACAAAATTCGCTTGTCCCGCGATCGCGTGGACCGCCTGGGTTATTTCACCGAAGTGTTGATTGACACCCAAGAAGTCGCGGGCACCACCGACCAAGTGGATATCAACTTGAAAGTGACCGAAAAACCAACCGGTGCTTTGCAATTGGGTGCGGGTTATTCATCGGCTGAAAAGTTGTTTTTGTCTTTTGGCATCAGCCAAGACAATTTCTTTGGCACCGGTAATTCATTGGGCATTCAAATCAACACCAGTTCCTACAACAAGATTTACCAAATCAACACCACCGATCCATATTTCACCGAGGACGGTGTGTCTCGCACCCTGACTTTGTATCAACGCAACACCAAGCCTTATTTGGCGGTCAGTGGAGACTACAACTTGGAAACCTCTGGCGCGGGCGTGAGTTTTGGTATCCCGTTTGCTGAAAAAGACACGGTCTTTGTTGGCTTGGCCTACGAGGCCAATCAAATCACGGTCGGTTCTCGAATGCCTACGGCCTATTCCAGTGTGATCAGTGAATATGGCAATTCCATTACCTCTGTGCCCCTCACCATCGGATGGGCCCGTGACAGCCGCGACAGCATGTTGGCTCCCAATAAAGGCCGCTTGATTCGTCTGAATTCCGAAGTCGGCGTGGGTGGGGACATGCGTTTTTACAAAAACAATGCGCAAATTCAAGAATATTGGCCATTGACCAAAAAATACACCTTGGCGGTGAATGCAGAGTTTGGTTACGGTTCTTCCTACAACAACAAAACCTATCCGGTGTTTAAGAACTTTTACGCAGGCGGTTTGGGGTCAGTCCGCGGTTACCAACAAGGTCGACTGTCCACTGACAAAGCCTATTCAGAAGATACTTTTGCCGTTGGCGGCGCCAAGAAAATATTACTCAATACCGAATTCTTGGTGCCTTTCCCAGGCGTGGGTACAGACAAAACCTTGCGCTTGTTCACCTTTGTCGACGTTGGCAATGTGTTCTTGGACTCCGAGGACATTGACATGGCCCAACTGCGCAGTTCAGCAGGCGTGGGTTTGAGCTGGATTTCCCCGGTGGGTCCCTTGCGTTTTGCCTATGCCAAACCCCTGAAAAAATTTGCACTTGATGCGAATAGAATGCAAACCTTCCAATTCCAAATCGGGACGGCCTTTTGATGAGATTCAATCCAACACGCCTTCTGCTCACTGCCCTGTTATCCATGGGCGCTGTTGCCTCCCACGCTGAAGAGTTTCGGGTGGGCTTTATCAACACCGATCGCATCTTCCGCGAGGCCAACACCGCCAAAGTGGCGCAAACCAAGTTGGAGCAAGAGTTTTCCAAACGTGAAAAGGAATTGGTTGAACTGGGCAACAGCCTCAAGTCCAATTCGGAAAAGCTCGAACGTGATGCGCCCACCTTGTCTGAAACACAGCGCACCACAAGACAGCGTCAATTGTCCGATCAAGATCGCGAGTTCCAACGCAAACGCCGTGAATTCCAAGAAGACTTGAATGCGCGTAAAAATGAAGAGCTGCAACAGGTTCTTGAAAAAGCCAACAAAGTGGTCAAGCAAGTTGCTGAAGCGGAAAAATACGACTTGATCCTGCAAGAAGCGGTCTACATCAACCCCAAGCACGACATCACCGAAAAAGTGATCAAAGTCATCAACAGCGGCAAGTGATGGCGTGGTTTTCATGCGCTTAGGCTGGCTGGTTGACAAACTGGGGGGCACCTTGCATGGGTCCCCAGACCTTCAAATCACAGGCTTGTCCCCTTTGGCGTCAGCCGCCCAAGGGGATTTGTCTTTTCTGAGCCACCCACAATACATCACCCAGCTGGCCAGCAGTGCGGCGGCCTGCGTGATTGTTGCTCCTGCGCACGCAGAAGAAGCCAAACAGCGGGGGGCATGCATTCTGACCCCCAACCCTTATGCCTATTGGGCACGAACCACCCAGTTGTGGAAATCCCATTGGCTGGCGGCGCCATCTCAGACCGAGCCCTTGGTACACCCCAGCGCCGTGGTGCACCCAACAGCGCAGGTGCATGCCAGCGTTCAAATTGGGCCCTTGTGCGTGGTGGAAGAGGGCGCGGTGATTGGTGCTGGTACCTGCTTGAAAGCGCGGGTCACTGTCTCGGCGCATTGCCATATTGGACAAAACTGCATTCTGCATTCTGGTGCGGTGATTGGAGCTGATGGTTTTGGTTTTGCGCCTGAAGACCAGCGCTGGATCAAGATCGAACAACTCGGTGCAGTGCGCATTGGCAACGATGTGGAGATCGGTGCCAACACCTGTATCGACCGTGGTGCAATCGCTGACACCGTGATTGAAGACGGCGTGAAGCTGGACAACCTGATTCAAATTGGGCACAACGTCCATGTGGGTGCCCACACGGCCATGGCGGGCTGCGTGGGTGTGGCTGGCAGCACCCGCATTGGTGCGCATTGCACCATCGGTGGTGGTGCGGTGGTGTTGGGGCACTTGACACTGGTTGATGGTGTGCATGTGTCTGCTGCCAGTGTGGTGACCCATTCTTTGTCAAAACCGGGTCAGTACACCGGCGTGTTCCCCATCGACGAAAATAAAGCATGGCATAAAAATGCCGCCAGTTTGAAGCAGCTCAATGCGCTGCGAGAACGGCTGAAGTTGTTAGAAGCAGGTCAATCAAAACAAAGGTCATGAGCATGGACATCCATCAAATTCTGAAACTGCTTCCCCACCGCTACCCGTTTCTGCTGGTTGACCGCGTGCTGGAGATCGAAAAGGGCAAGTCGATCAAAGCCTTGAAAAACGTCACCATCAACGAGCCTTTTTTCACCGGTCATTTCCCGCACCGCCCAGTGATGCCCGGCGTGCTGATGTTGGAAGCCTTGGCGCAAACTGCTGCTTTGTTGTCGTTTCACACCATGGACGTGGTGCCAGACGACAACACCGTTTATTACTTTGCGGGCATCGATGGGGCTCGTTTCAAGCGCCCCGTCGAACCAGGGGATGCACTCACGCTGTACGTGGAGCTCGATCGCATGAAAGCGGGTATTTTCAAATTCAAGGCCAAAGCCTGGGTCGGCGAGGAGGTGGCTGTGGAGGCCGAATTGATGTGCACCATGCGCACCATTGCTTGAGCAAGCCCATGGCCTTGATTCACCCCTCAGCCTTGGTGGACCCAGCGGCACAGTTGCATGACAGTGTGTCGGTGGGGCCGTTCACCACCATCGGTCCGCATGTGCGCATTGGGGCGGGCACCTCGGTCGCTGCCCATTGCGTGATTGAAGGTCACACCACCATTGGTGAGCACAACCAAATCTTCCAATTCAATTCACTGGGCGCGGTACCGCAAGATAAAAAATACGCGGGCGAACCCTGTGAATTGGTGATTGGCGACCGCAATGTGATCCGCGAGTTTTGTACCTTCAACATTGGCACCGTGGGCGATCAAGGGGCCACCCGCATGGGCAACGACAACTGGATCATGGCCTATGTGCATCTGGCGCATGACTGCCAGGTGGGTAACCACACCATCTTCGCCAACAGCACCCAACTGGCTGGCCATGTGCATGTGGGGGACTGGACCATCTTGGGCGGCTTCACCGTGGTGCACCAATTTTGTCGACTGGGGGCCCACAGTTTCACGGCCATGAACTCCTTGTTGTTTGCCGACCTGCCCCCGTTTGTGATGTGCCAAGGCCAGCCAGCGCAAGCACGCTCCATGAACTTTGAAGGCTTGAAGCGACGTGGCTTCACCCCCGCGCAAGTTCAAGCGGTCAAGGCCATGCACAAACTGCTGTACCGCGATGGCTTGACCCTGGAGCAAGCAGGCCAACAAATTCAAGCGTTGGCTTTGGAGCAAGATGACCTGCAACCCGTCGTCTCCCTGATGACGGCATTCCTGCAAGACGTGTCGCCCCAGCGCGGCATTGTTCGATAACCAACACCGCAGCAGGTGTTGATGTCCCAAGCCCCCCATTCCAAACAAATCGCCATGGTGGCCGGTGAAGCATCGGGGGACTTGCTGGCCTCTTTGTTGATTCCAAGCCTGCAACAACAATGGCCTGGTGTGCAACTGCACGGCATCGGCGGGCCGCGCATGAATGCACTTGGGTTTGAGTCGTGGTGGCCCGTGAGTCAGTTGGCTGTGCGTGGCTATGTGGAGGTGCTGAAGCATTACCGCGAGATTGTCGGCATTCGCCGTCAACTGAAGCAACGTTTGCTGCAAGACCCGCCACAGTTGTTCATCGGCGTGGACGCACCAGATTTCAACCTCGATTTGGCCAAAGACTTGCGGCAGCAGGGTATTTCCACCGTTCAATTTGTGTGTCCCTCGGTCTGGGCATGGCGGGCCGAGCGTTTGAAAAAAATCCGCGACAGCGTTGACCATGTGTTGTGCTTGTTTCCCTTCGAGCCGGCCCTGCTGGCACAGCACGGCATTGCCGCAACTTATGTGGGACATCCGATAGCCCAAACCATCGCCGATCAAGTGGACAAGGGGCCTGTTCGAGAGGCGCTGGGCTTGAACGACAAAGACTTGGTCTTGACCTTGATGCCGGGAAGCCGAGCTTCTGAAATAGCCCAACTCGCACCGCTGTTTTTGCAAGCTGCCCAATGGCTGCAACAGCTTCATGCCAACCTGCGGGTGCTGTTGCCTGTGGCGCCTGGGTTGATGTCGGCGGTGCAAGCCCATCTGCAGCGCAGCGGCTTGAAAAACATTCGCTTGCTG
>JACCDP010217661.1_pt1 | contig 29874 bp, 22 predicted proteins | sample 7445841 | NCBI WGS metagenome assembly JACCDP01 (sample SAMN15323441, study PRJNA562643) | freshwater metagenome | isolation source: river surface water | place: USA:Blue River Watershed | collected 2017-08-17 | reverse complement strand
GAGGCGGCCATAAAAATGTATACAGAGCAAATCATGTATGAACTTCCAAAAACACTTTGGGACTAAGCCGACCTTTATAACAGTAGTAACCAAGCAAAAATCAATTCTCTCCAAGAACACCGGCCAATGCAACGTACTTATCGAGGAACTCACTGTCCCGACGAAATATAACTTGATCATCGAAATGATGCGAAATCGTTCCACTGAGTTCACCATTTTCATTGATGTCCACCACATTGAAGGGTAAGCCTTTGACATTCCAAACAGTAAAAGCAAAAATCCTTACCCATTCGCTTTTGATTTCCTCTCGCCGAATATTGAACTGAAGCAATTCAGCAATCAAAGGACTTTTCGTTTCAATGATCCAATAGACATTCGGTAGATTTTCCATTACCAATCGCCACATTCCGAACCAAGACAATAACTCGTTAGGCGACAAATCACGCTCTGGATCTTTTAAAATAACCACTTTGCTTTTTTGCACAAAATTTCGCTGCAACGGTTCTGCCAGAATTTGTTTGATTTCCATAATCTCATGAACCCACGATGCAATGCGTTTGGTGCCTGAACCCGCCATTTCCAATGGCACATCAACCCCACATCGGCTCACAAACATTTGTTTGGTGTAGTAGCTTCCCTCTGAATCGGCGATTGTTCTTTCCGACAAAGTACAAGAACCAAACGAATAAAATGCGTCCGTTTTTTCTTTTGAAAGGAATTGATCCAATACCGGCTTCTTGGATCCATCTAGTATATACGTATCAGACAAAAAAGTAGTCATTGCATCCATGACCAATATGAAAAGATGCTGCGCCGAAATTAAAACCGGAAAAAATTCGCCACGGTCTTTGATATGTACATGAAAGTTGCGATGAATTTCTCCCAAATCAAATCGGAAATTTTTCCTTTTGACATCAACAAACATTTCTCTAGGATAAACCTCCAAAAACTCATTGAGCAATTTCAAGCTCATTTCCTTGGCATATACCTCTGGCAAACCGCACTGCTGCTGCCATTCTTTTTTCAATGGCTTACCCATCTTCTTCAATCCCAATTGCATGACGCGATAAAAGTTGGAATGATAAATCTTCCGTTCATCTTTATTCCAAACAACAATCGGATACTCCTCATGATAAATTGAAAGATGAATAATCTCTGCACATTTGATGTTCTCATCATCTGCCCGATGGATTGTCGGAGTGTGCGCGTAATGCACTTCTACAGAAAGCGGCATTCCCAATAAATCAACAGTTCTTCCAATCACTACAGGTTTGCCTAAAACACCCTTATTCACGTAGTGGCGCCAATCCAAATAAGGATCAAAATTGCAAATACTGGGAAAGTCAGCGCGATCACATCGCTCTAAATGATGATTCTTTGCAATAAGATCCAAGAAATCTGATAACGTTGACTTTCCTAAACCAGAGCTTCCCATAAAAACGTTGATACGTCTCAAATTCATTACCGTCGGCCTATAGAAAGCCTTAAAATTGGATACTTTGACTTGCATTTCGGTTGCTTTTTCAGTTGAACCAAATCAAAGCATGCTCATTGTAATGGATTTACAATGGGGAAAAATAAAGTTGATTGATATGAGAAAATTTCTCTACAAATTTCCGGTGTATTTCAGATAAAATCTGTGCATGACCATGATGTGCGGCCAACTTACGCAGGATATGAAAATGAAGAATATTGCCCAAGGGGAAACACTGGATAGCGCGGCAATTTGATCATTGAATAAATAAAAGGCTGCCAAAAAAATCCAAGCACCCAACTGAAATGGAAGTGCCTTCGTCCACATGTGGACATGCGACAATTTAAAACTTCGCTTCAAATGCAACCACCCTACTATACTGTGTTGACCAATGAAATAAATACCAAATGCCATCACTAAAGGTAAATTGGACGTTAGTGCCAACCACAAAATCGTTAATACCCAATTCAAATTTCTTCTCCAAATGGCCAAGCCCAACCAAGGCAAACCATACCATATAGGAATATTCGGGACAGCACCCAGGTAACCCAAAGTGCGCAAAATATCGCTACTCTCCTGCGAATGCGTACCCAAAATAAACAGAAGCACAGAGCTTCCCCAAATCAAAGAAACGATCGGTGACATTTCCCAATAAACGCCATCAGCTTGTCCAAAATGCCAAATTGAAAACAATAAAAATACAAGTAGGGCAAGTGGAGAAGACCACCACCACAACATTCCCATCATGGCCATCAACATGAGATACATGGAAATGAACTTCAGTAATTGCGTGTTCCATTTGGCCTTTTGTTCGATAACGTGATCCAAAGCGCCATGTGGAAAGCCAACGAAAATCATTCCAAGCAAAAGAACAATCCACCCTATAGATTCTTGTAGTCCATCTAAAGGTCCGTTTACATTTAGGACAACAATAAAAAACAAAATCAACAATGGCCTAAACAAATGAAATTGGGTGATGACCAATGTTTTTATAAATAACCAAACCGGCAATTTAGAAAAAATGGAAACCTCTTGCTTCCAATGGGTCTTCTCCTCCAAAAACAATATCACACGCGCCAAAGGAACCCTCGCAAACAACTGCGTGAAAATTTGACTTCCCTTATGCGGCCAAATGGAAAGTATATAGAGCAACAGTCCATCATACCACTCAAACCGCTCTTTTCCCAACCTATCTGATTTCGACAATGATTTTGATTTCCATTGCTCCGCAAAGGTGTACATCCTTTTGAAAGCATAGCCTGTACTCGGTTTGATCATTCCCCCTCTTGCTCCTAGTAAGGTAACATCCTCCATCTCTTTGACATCAGGCTTTGCATTGGTCATGGGTATGCTTCCTTCTTCCGTTGACAGAATGGAAAAATCTCCAAATCTGGATTGAATATACGTTTCCAAAATGGGATATGCCTCTTCTTCTGTGAGTTGATTATCTCCAAATCGCGTCAATTCAACCAGAGCGGTATGCTGATCAAATGGCAAAATGTACATGAATTGGGTATTGCCCAATTGAGGAACAGAAAAATCCATCAAAGTCAATGTATCCTCTTTTCCATACTGACCATCGTGTGAAATAAACCACCCTATAAAACTTTGGTTAAGATGAACCTTCGGAAATTTGATCGGAAGATATTTGGGCGGTCGCGAATCAAAAATTTGAGCCGAATAAATACAAGCTTCACCCACTATAACAAAACTGCCTTTTTCATCTCGACCAATCGCATCAACAGCATCCAACTTCCAAGTGGCATCTACGTGTTCGCAAATTGACTTGGCTTCATTGTACAAGTCAATGCCTTTGATGTAATAATACCGATAAGGCAACATGCTTGCTATGCCCTCTGCATGGTGCGTTACACTACCCCAACTTCGGGTAATCAATCCATTCAAATCCGTCACTATATCTTCGTCAGGTTGTGCCCAAAAACAAAATGTTCTGTCATTGACATTCTTACTATCCTTCTCCACAAAAAGGACACGTTTGTTGTACAAAAGTCCTCTTTTAAACAAACTCTTTAACATCAAGCAGGACGATGCTCCCATCCCAATAAAAATGAAATCGTAGGTGGAGCTCTTTGTATTATCCTGCATAATTGATGTATTCATTGATAGAAAAAAAAGGGACGGTGATCGCTTGTACCCCGTCCCCTTTTCAATTTGATTAATAAGAATTAATCCTCTTTTCTTGACAAACTGTAGATTACCAAACCAAATCCGATTTTATTGATGGCATCAGCAATGTTGTAAACGATATCCATCGCATGCAATGCAGCTGCTTTGTCTTGAACCAACTTCATACCGAATAATCCTCCGTCAGTTCCTAGGATATATCCCAATGGATAAATGGCCCATCCAACCAATACAAACCAAGCAAGGATACGAGTAGCTTTAGCAACCTGTGGTCCTGCAGTTTGTGCCAATTTAGAAACCTCACCAAACCAAATTAGGTAAGCGATGTAGAAATAAGCCGCTCCTGAGATTACACCCCAAAGAACGCTTTGTGCTGGATCCAATACCTCTCCGATATAACCGGTCACCAACATAACCAATGAGGCGAAGATCAATTTCCACAACAATGCGATTTTAGCTCCCGCTTTCTTGGTAATCAAGTAAAACTCGACGCACATCAATGGAACAGTTAAAATCCAATCCACATAACGGAAGAAAGTTGGAGAATCGCCTGTCTCCAAATTGTACCCGCGCATGTAGTAGTAATGCACTGCAGCGATAAACGTAATTAAACCAGAAACCAATACCGAAGTTCTCCACTTGGGTGAGGTGCTGTTTAATTCAAAAAAGAAGAATACAGATGCGGCCATCATGGCCATTGTTCCGATGAAGAACGTGAACGCAACGTAATTGTCGCTCGCAATTTTTAAATGTTCCATAAAAAATTTAGTTAAGGTTTTTTCCTACTCTATTGAGGCTTTTCGGTATCGCCTTTTTTTGTTTACTTCTCATTCGGTGTATAGCCTGAGAGTATCAACAAAAATGTTTTACATAAATTCAAAACAAACAATCACGGATTGTACTTGGCATATGCCAATTTTCCCAATTGTTGGGTAGTGTAATAAGTGTCCAAGCCACTACATGTTACACTCTCAGCCTTCTCTAAATCGATGGAACCATCTTCTAAAACACAATCTTGAGGAGCTTCTAGATAAATGAATTTCCCAATAATCATGGTGGTTCCGTTGTGACGGATGTCCACACTCTCTACCAACTCACAACCCATTTTAATGTGGCTTTCCTGAACAAATGGTGCAAAAAAATCATTGCGCCATTGTTCATGCAAACCCACATGTGCAAATTCGCTAACTCCTTGCGGATACTTGGCGCTGCACTGGTGTGCTTGTTGGTAGAAGGCGGGACGGACGTGATTCAGGGTGTAGTACTTTGTGCTTAAAATATTGCCCAAAGTATTCTCCCCTTGCTCGTTGGGTCTGATAATCATTCCGCACAATGCAGGATCTGCGCCCAAGTGAAAGAGCGAATTGAAAGTAGCCAAGTTGGTATTTCCCTGGGGACTTTTTGTCCCTACCAACACGAGGCTCTTAAAACCCTCTATGGAATTGATTAGATTGGCGCGATGGCGTCTCTCTAATTTTTCCATCTCAACTTGATTCCAGCTCTTGTATAACATTGCGATTGGAATAATAGAAAACTACTATTTTTTTACGATACGTTGATGCGTAGTGCCTTCAGATGAAGTCAATTCCAACATATACACACCAGCATTCAATTGACCCAAATCAACTGACTTTCTTCCCAAAATATTTTGTGAAGCCACAATTCTTCCACTTTGATCCAAAAGACGGAAAGAAGTCGCTGGAGATTCAATGTTGATTATTCCTTCTGTAGGATTAGGATATACCAATGATTTGATATTGTTCAATTGATCAACTGATGTTTCAATTGGCAATAAAACCCCATCGATGACGTGAACCACACCGTTATCACTGATAACATCTGCTGTGGTTACATTGGCTGTGTTGACCATCACACCGTTGGTCAAAGAAATCGTCACCGGTGCACCATTCAATGTGTTAACTGGACCAGCTACCAATTCTGTAGACAATACTTCAATTCCCAATACGTGATAGGTCAAAACCTCTGTAAGATTTGGCAACGCCAAAATCCCATTGATGTCTGTTCCCAAAGTAGTAGCCAAATTATCGAATGCTTCATTGGTAGGAGCGAAAACTGTGAATGTAGCAAAAGGATTGGATAATGTTGGAAGCAATTCCTCCTGAACCAATGCTGTAGCCAATGTTGTGAAATTGTTGTCCAAAGCAACATCAACCACTGTCTCAAATGGCAATACAACCGAATTAATCACATGCACAACTCCATTGTCTGCATTGATATCTACAGAGGTAACTTGCGCTTGATTAACATAAACAAGACCTGCACTAGTTACAGTTAATTTCAAGGTATTCATTGCACTCAATGGCTGAACGATGGCACCATTCGTTACAGCTGAAGAAGGAACTTCAGTTGACAAAACGTGATAAGTCAAAACCTCTCCCAAAATGGGAAGTGCCAACAAACCTGCGATATCTGTACCCAAATCAGAAGCCAAGGCATCAAAAGCTTCATTGGTTGGTGCAAATACAGTGTAATTTGCAAAAGGGTTGGTCAAAGCTGGCAACAACTCAGCAGTAACTACTGCAGTAGCCAAAGACGTAAAACCATTATTCAACGCAACGTCCACTACAGTCTGAACTGGCAACAACACGCCATTGAGGACATGTACTACACCATTGTCAACTGTGATATCCACTGCGGTAACTTCAGCTTGGTTGACAAAAACATCACCGAAATAAGTCAAGGTCAATTTTAAGGTATTGGATGCACTCAAAGGTTGAACAATTGCACCATTTGTTACAGCTGAAGAAGGAACTTGGGTACCCAAAACATGATACAACAAAATGTCCGCAAGATTGGGTAAGGCCAATAGACCTGGTATATCCGTTCCCAATGAACCTGCCAATGCCTCAAAAGCTTGATCGTCTGGAGCAAATACTGTAAGTGTTGCTCCAGGATCTTGTAAAGCAGATTCCAAACCAGCTTCAAGAATTGCAGCCTCTAAATAATTGTGATTTGGACTAGCAGCAATGACGTCGTCGAATACATTGGTTTGTCCAACCGCGCCACTTGCGATCATTGCGCTAACTGCCGCGAAAAATAGTCTCATTCTTTTCATTTGTTTAACTTTTGGTATTTAACTGTTAAACACGACTAAAAGGCATAAGTTCATCGAAAGTCGAAAAAAAGTTGATTTAAATCAATTTTTAACATTTCACCAAATTGAAATTCTAAGAAGAATCGGCAACCGACACTCGAAACTGAATTCTTGTATTTTAGCAATTGGTAAAAGGATACAACCAAAGAGAAAATAAATGATGTCAAAAAAAACTAAGAAAGGGTGTTGGAGAATATTCATCGTTATTGGCATCATCCTAATTATCGCGGGGATATGGATATGGCGTGAGTATACTTTTACACCTCCCCCACCACCAGTCATTACCAATGAAGCATCCGACATTGTTCGACATCCACAAAAAGCCAATGCTTGGGGAATAGACATCAGCCACCATCAAGGAGCAGTTGATTGGAGTAAGATGGTGGGAGACAAACGACCTGACTTTGTATTTCTAAAAACAACTGAAGGCACACACTTCGCTGATAACCGATTTGCAGATTACAAGGAACATTTGACTAAGTTGGGAATACCTTTCTCGGGATATCATTTTATGCGTTTCAATAAAAACGGAAAGGATCAAGCCAATTATTTCTTGCGCAAAGCGCAACCCAAAAAGGGGCAATTGATTCCTGTTGTGGATATTGAGTACCAACGTCATTTGTACACAGATGAAATTGCGCAACGCAACATTGATTTATTCATGGAGACCATACGATCTGCAATTGGTGTCTACCCCATTGTGTATTGCGAAGAGAAATACTACAACAAATTCCTCAAGAAAAAATACAAAGGCAAAATCATCCTATGGATTGCCAACTACAAACGAAGTCCAACTACAGCTTGGGATATATGGCAAAAGACCGATAAGTTTCAACATCCTTCATTCAAGAAGCGCATAGATTACAACATTCTTCAACACCAAAGATTGGGGATGAGGGATTTGGTTTTGAAATAGGAGGACTAAGACCTCCCGTTGAACTAAAGTCCTCCTGTATATCCAAAGGACTCGGAAAATTTTTCAAATACTTCTAAGGAAAATCGACTCATTGGATGATTGAAGGCTGCATCGAAGGGTTATCTCTCAAAAAAACAAACTCCTCCCCTCCTTCATAATACCTTTCATAAACGTGACCTACTTGGTCCATACATTTTAGTTCCTTTGTCTTTTCTCCAAGTGCTGCATAAGATTTAAAAATACCAATCATCATCCCAATCATATTGCTGTAGCTCCAATTAACAGTAAGTGCCATACCGCTGGGTAATTGGTATGGTGTGCAACCTACTCCTGCTAGTTTGATGCTGTCCACTTTATTGGTGACAATTACACAAGCTTTAGAACGCAGATCTTGCTCCGCCACCGTTTCTGGATTATCAAGGTAGATACCCAATAAATCAGGCTTTACACCCAATTCATTGCATTTGGAAGTGAGCAATTCAAAAGTAGATCCAATTTCATGATAAGGTCCTTTGAAATCCATACACATCAATTGATATCCTGGCACTTGCTTTTCGACTACTTCCGGAGAGCGGAATATTCCATTGAAAATCAAAAAAACAAAAATCAATAATAGAATAGACGTGAAAACATAGAAAAATTTTTTCATGGAATGAAGTGGTTTTTAAGTTAAGGTATCTAAAGATAAACATTAATGTTAAAATCCCAACAATTCAAATTGGAGATATTAAATTGAAGGAAACAATTTCTCAATATCTACATAACGAAAATATAACACGCTGATTTTTAAACATATATAGTGAATAAGTCACCAACAACATGTCCAATTAAAAGCTGGTGTGGTAATATTTTGCAAAGAAAAAAATGGCGACTTTGAGCAAAAAGAAAATTTATGTGATTGACACCTCTGTTCTCTTACATGACCACCACAGCATTGTCAAATTTGAAGAAAACGATGTTGTTATTCCAATAACTGTTTTGGAAGAACTTGACAAATTCAAAGTGGGTAACGACACCAAAAATTTTGAAGCTCGAGAATGCATTCGTTTCATAGATAAAATTTCAGACAACTACACTTTAAATGATTGGATCCCCTTAAAAAATGGCAAAAGGGGCAGATTAAAAATACAAGCCAGTTTTGATATTTCTCCCGAAGAGGATGCGACTAAGGTATTCGAAAGTAAAAAAAACGACCATTTAATTTTAAATGTTGCGATTGAACTTAAAAACAAAAACACAAAACAAAAAGTAGTACTGGTCACAAAAGACATCAATTTAAGATTAAAAGCCAAAGCGTTATCCATTTTAGCTGAGGATTACAAGCACGGTAGGGTCAATGACCAAATGATCATGTACAATGGCTATACAACCATTGACAATGTTGACCCTCAAGTTATTCGTAGACTTTACCAATCTGGAAATTTTGCTAAAACCAATTTCTTGGGCAAAGAGAAAATAAACAATCACTTTTATATCCTTCGCAACAATGACTCCAGTGTTTTGACTCACTATTCAGAAAAAGACCAATCATTGTTTCGCATTGACAAAACTTACGCTGCTGGAATTAAACCCAAAAATGCGGAACAAACTTTTGCTTTGGATGCCATCATGAATCCTGACATCAAGTTGGTTACAATCTCAGGAGTTGCAGGGACGGGAAAAACGCTTTTGGCCTTAGCAGGAGCGCTTGAGCAACGGAATATGTATGAGCAGATTCTACTGGCTCGTCCCATTATTCCATTGAGCAATAAAGAAATAGGATTTCTGCCAGGTGATGCTCAAGAGAAAGTAAATCCATACATGCAGCCGTTGTTTGATAATTTGAATTTCATTAAAAATCTTTATGGAGAGCACGAGAAAAAGAGAAAATGGATTGATGAAATGCAGGAGCAAGGTCGTATCACTATTACACCACTTGCGTTTATTAGAGGAAGAAGCTTTTCAAATTGTATATTCATTATTGATGAAGCTCAAAACCTTACACCACACGAAGTAAAGACCATTATTACAAGAGCTGGAGAAAACACCAAAGTCATTCTAACAGGAGATATCCGACAAATTGACACGCCCTATTTGGATGAAAATTCCAATGGTTTGAGCTATGTCATTGAGCGATTAAAAGGAAGTGATTTGTATTGCCACATTACTCTAGCCAAAGGAGAGCGCAGTGAATTGGCCAACCTAGCCAATGAGAAGCTTTAGGTTTTGACTTTTATCGCACCTTTTTTAAATGATAACTTGGACTTTGATTATATTTGTGTGCAACAATAATCGAAATATAAACCTTGCCGCTTTCCTCCACCATACAGCAAGCAGCACTCATCATCGATTGGATACCTGTGGTATCATTCTTTTGGTTGAGTAAAACCCGACAAACACGTATTTGTCGGATCATTTTTGTTTTCATTTTCACTCAGGCTCTTTTCAGATTAACCTCCTTCATTTTTTTGAACCATGGACAAGGTCTTGGTATTTGGAAAGAAGTTATTCTGGGATATGAATTTCTTTTATTGAATTATCTGTATTTCCACCATTCTCAATTGCGATGGAAGAACATCATCATTTCCTCAATTTTGTTTTTTGGTTTTATGGCCATTGAGATGGGTACTCAAATCAAATTCCTTTCTACCCGCAACGTAGGCAATGTTATTATTGTCTGTTTCGCACTTCGCCATATCATTCATAAGATACTTCGATCGCCTGAATGGCTAGATGATTACACCTTTGATGTGGTGAATGTGGGTATTCTCTTCTACTTCACCATTAACATCATAATGCAATTTGTATTTGATCAAATTGCACATCCTCCCATGTGGATGTTCAACATGCAACTTCTCACTTTGATCGCCTTCAAACTTATTCTCACTTTTGCCTTGTGGAAACTACCATCGAAATCCCCATCATCCCTTTCTTAACGATTTCATTGGCGCTAGCCGTGGCCTTTGTTATTGGATTCGTCCGCCTTTTTGAAACATACAAAAAGAGAATCAATCTTGAAGTTGACAAAAAGCACAACATTGAAAAAGATTTTGAAAGACGGTTAATCGAGGCTTCACTTGAATCTGAGGAAATAAACCGAAGTCAATTTGCATTGGACATTCATGATGATATCGGAGCCCTTCTAACCATCCTTAAAATGAAGGTGACCCAGGCACATGCGCATCCTGAAGAATTTAGAAACCAAGAAGAGATCTACGAACAAACACAATTTCTCATTGATCAAACGATCGAGAAAATTCGGCAAATTGCTCATCGCATTTCGCCTCCATCATTGCAACATTTCGGAATCATTCCCCCTCTTGAAGAACTGGTTCAAGCCATCAATGAATCGCAACAACTTCATGTACAATTGACCCATCAATTGGAAGGATTGCGACTCGACGGATTCGTGGAGATCAATGTATTTCGAATCATTCAGGAATGTTTAAACAATATCATCAAACATGCAAATGCGCGTAAAGCAAGTATTGGTTTATTTCTAGAACGCGTTAATGATTCGAGTAAAATGAACATTGAGATTTTACATGATGGTCAGGGATTGACAGACAAAGAAGTAGAGCAAATTCTACATCAATCCAAAGGGCATGGTCTAAAAGGTATCTATACCCGAGTACAAAGTATAAAAGGAAAAATATCATTCACCTCGCCACAAAACCGCGGAGGTGAAATTCACATCTCGATTACTTCAATTGACTCCAAGCCGTGACATTTCCACGTGCTATTTGAAGAATCATATACAACAAGAATACATTGATAAACGGACTCGTAAAGGACAACCATTCGTGACTTGTCAAATACGCCAATGTTCCGCTAAACATGGCCGAAATTACAACCACGTGAAAACCCCATTTGCGCTTATTCCAAATCATCCACAACCCTACTCCTTCAATCAATGAGATTGCTCCAGTGAAAATGTAATAGGTCGATTGGATATTATCTACGCCGTCCAATTTGACAATTAATTCAGAAAAACCCAATCCCATGATAGCGCCAAGGCCTGTTACTATCAAACTGAAAATCAACCATGCCGTTACACAACCATGGCGTTTTGCTGGATATTTTTCATCATTTGTTTTCTCCACTTCGCTTTCTTGAAGGGGATTCATTTGTTCCTCGGTCCAATTACTCATGGTCCAAAAGTAATTATTTTAAAACTTCTCTAAATAATCTCTTTGTTTTATTCTCAATCTCTTATTTTTGTGCTGTTAGAACAAAGAAAAATCATGCGCGAAATTCAGTTTAGAGAGGCCATTTGTGAGGCCATGTCAGAAGAAATGAGAAGAGACTCCACAGTCTTTTTGTTGGGTGAAGAAGTAGCCGAGTACAACGGTGCTTACAAAGCTTCCAAAGGGATGTTGGATGAATTTGGTCCAAAGCGTGTGATTGATACACCCATTGCGGAGCTTGGATTTGCTGGTATTGCAGTAGGAGCAGCCATGAATGGTTTGCGTCCCGTAGTAGAGTTCATGACTTGGAATTTTGCCATTTTAGCAGCTGACCAAATCATCAACTCTGCAGCAAAAATGTTGCAGATGTCTGGTGGTCAATACAACGTTCCTATTGTGTTTCGTGCACCTAACGGAACAGCTGGTCAGCTAGCCGCAACCCATAGCCAAAGCTTCGAAGCTTTTTATGCGCACGTTCCTGGATTGAAAGTAATTACTCCATCAAATCCATATGATGCCAAAGGATTGTTGAAAGCGGCTATTCGCGATAACGATCCCGTGTTGTTCATGGAGTCTGAAAAAATGTATGGAGATAAGGGCATGGTGCCAGATGGGGAGTACATTTTACCCATTGGTGTGGCTGATATCAAAAGAGAAGGCACAGATGTAACCTTGGTTTCTTTTGGTAAGATCATGAAGACGGCGTTGGCTGCTGCTGAAGAATTGGAAAAAGAAGGGATTAGTGTTGAAGTTATTGACTTGCGCACCATTCGCCCATTGGACATTGATACCATTATCAATTCCGTAAAGAAAACCAACCGATTGATTATTTTGGAAGAGAGCTGGCCTGTAGCGAGTATCTCAACTGAAATTGCATACCGCGTTCAACGCAATGCCTTCGATTATTTGGATGCGCCTATTCGCCGTGTTACTCAAACAGACACTCCTTTTGCCTTTGCCACCACTTTGATTGATGCTGCATTGCCTCAAGTGAAAGATGTGGTTCAAGCGGCCAAAGAGGTTTGTTATAAATAATATTTGTCCATGGTTCCATCAGATGCTTCTAAGGAAAATTCTCGCAAGCATCTGGTTTCTGCGCTTCGCAAACACTTGCTTCGCGATGAATGGATGGAAGTAGCTGAAGAATTGCTCAAAGGCAATCGCAGTGCGCTTTCACAGGCCATTACTTGGTCAGAAAGCACTCTCGATAAACATCGTATTTTCACACAAAAAATTATAGAGAAAGTCCTCCCCCACACCGGGAGGTCTTTTCGTTTGGGGATGACTGGAGTACCGGGTGTTGGAAAATCCACATTGATTGAAGCCCTTGGTATTCGCTGGATTGAGAAAGGTCATCGCGTTGCTGTTTTGGCTATTGATCCATCTAGCCCCATTACGGGAGGTTCTATTTTGGGAGACAAAACCCGAATGGAAACTTTGAGCATGTCATCGGATGCCTTTATTCGCCCTTCCGCATCATCCAATGAGTTGGGAGGGGTTGCTGCCCATACCCATGAAGCCATCTTGTTATGTGAAGCGGCAGGATTTGACCGCATTATTGTAGAGACTGTCGGCGTTGGGCAAAGTGAAACCGCTGTGCACCACATGACCGATTGTTTTTTGCTATTGATGTTGGCCGGTGCTGGCGATCAGCTTCAAGGAATCAAAAGAGGCATCATGGAAATGTGTGACCTTCTGGCCATTACCAAAGCCGATGGCGATAACCAAAACAAAGCCAAGTTGGCAAGGGCTGAGTATGAAAATGCTTTGCATTTGTTTCCTGAACGGCCTGATGCGTGGATACCTCCTGTTGTCACTTTGAGTGCGCTACAGAAAAGTGGAATTGATCACTTGATTGAAGAGCTCGAACGTTTTGAAAATTGGAGTAAATCAAGGTTGTGGAATGACCGACGCTCCAAACAACTTACTTGGCAATTCGAAACCGAATGGCTGCGCCAATTGAAGATTAAGATGAGCAAAAATGCAGCTTTTCAAGAATTGGAACATAAAATACTTGCCCAAGAGATTGGGGTATCCGAAGCAGTACAATTGATGTTATGCAGCTGGATTATTGATGCTGATAAAACAACTTGAAGTTGTTTACTCCATTTCGCGAGATTGTCCTTACCACATAACAACCTGTTGCCAGAGGATGATCTTGAAGTCTAAATAATGAAGTTGATTGGTTGACATTCAAAACTTGAGTTCCCATTTCATTGTACACGACAAATTGGGTCGGGATATCTTGATTGCTGACCAAAATGGGCTGACCACCATTGTCCAATACCCGCCAATTGGCATTTAGATTCTCTCCTACCCAATTGGGAATTGTGATATAAGACAAATCAGCAAAATTGATACGATTCACCCAAAATGGATGATCGATGAAAGGATTTCTGTTTTGTTGAATGCTTTGAATGTAATCATTTCTTCCGCGCTCATAACCATCTGGTAAATCTTGAAAGTGCCAAGTGATAAGGGTTTCCAATGACTGAGGTCCCTCACTTAAATTGGGTAAGGTGGTATTGTTCAAATAATCAAACGTCCAATCTAAACCATTTAAATCGTCATAACGCAAAGACATGTAAAGCAATGCACGTGCTGCATCTCCTTTCTGAATTTCTCTCGGCTCGTATACCAAATATCCGCCATCGCCATTGCCCAATGTACCCAGGATGAATGTTGAAACTGGCGTCACTACCTCTCCCAAAGGGTGATTACTTCTTACCCCATTGGCATTGTTTTGCTGCGTTGGAAACAAATGATGCTGATCCGCATACTCATTGGTACTGGTAGATGCATAACTCGGCATCCAACTGTGGCAGTAAGTATGCTCACGACTGATAGGTAACCAATCAAAAGGAGGAGTATACACATAATGGAATTGGGAATAAACACAATTTACGATTTGCTGCCCTCCTGCAGTATCCACATGGGCATACTGCGCAATCATCGTTTCATCATAATTGTTGTAACTAATTTTGGTATACGGAGCTCTTATTCTGGACTTCAAGTCATTGACAAAGTTGAGTGATGTAGAATCCACACTGTCATAATAATTACCCATCATATTAAAAGGCGTAAAGCAAGTGGATTGCTCACCTAATGGAAAATAACTTGGCCCTGCAAAACCATTGATTACACCATACAATTGAAATGAATATTGCTCACTTGCGCGCAATGCCCAATTGATGAAATTCAATCCATTTCCAATATAGGCGACCTGACCATTGCCAATGGTATCTCCTACGTTGTAGGCTTGAAGCTCGATAGGAGTACCTGCGAAATCACCATTTGCTCTAACTACCATGTATCCTCCTTGAGCTTCAGTACTGCTTGACCATTGTAAATCAGCTCGGTAAGTAGTAACATTTGAAATAGAGATTTGAGCAAAAATGTCTCCATTAAAAATGATCATACAAATGATAATCAAAGCTGATTTCTTTCCCAATCCCCAAGCACCGCGCAGCCATCCTGCAATCATGAGCAGTCCACCTATGGGCGTTATGGGTCCAACGATCTTTTCTATACCCCAATTGTACATTTCATTGAAAGCCAACATGTAAATAGAACCAGAGAATAAAATTGTTCCCCAAGACAACAAACGTAAAATCTGATTAAACATCTTCTCCTCTGCAATTCTCTCTTGAAATCCCCACAAGGCAAGCAATCCCAAACCATGAATCAATTGATACAAAACACCTGTTTGAAAAGCGTTCATCATTTTGGGGCTTAGGATATCACGGAGTAAATGAGCACCAAAGGCACCCGCAACCACGGCCAAGGCCATTAAAACAAAGGGAAATCTACGATTCAGCATGCCGCAAATGTAACGGAATAAAATTGGAGGATTGCGGGGATTGTTTTATATTTCGTGATTCAATAGAACCGAAACGTGAAATTACTTTCCTACATATTTTTGTTTGGACTTCTAAGTTTGATGTCGAACCTATCGTTTGGTCAAACCAAAAAAGATGAAACCAAACTGGCCAAAGAGGCATTGAGTTTTTACAATGCCCAGCAATATGCCGATGCCTATCCCTTGTATTCACAGTTGATTGCACTATCTCCGTCTAATGTTGATTACACATTTCACTTTGGGGTATGCGCTACTTATTGCGACGCTGACAAAACCAACGCCGTCAAATATTTGAAACAATCCATCAAGGGTGGATATTCTTCTCCCGAGGTTTATTTCTTCTTGGGTCGCGCGCTTCACAAGAGCTATCAATTTGGTGAAGCTTGTAATGCATACGAAACGTTTTTGGACACTGCAGAACCCGAAGTCATCGAAAAATACAACGCCCTTCGTCAAATTCAAATGTGTATTTACGGATCCAAGTTGTTGGCCAATCCCAAAGAAATGGTTGTGAAGAAAAAAGTTGAAGCCGAACGCATCAACTTTTTTAGGTACATGGCACTTGAGTCCGTAGGAGGAAAAATCATCACCACCCCAGCAGAATTCTTGGGAAGCAAAGACCGAAAATCAACGGATCCTCACTTGATTCACATCAATGGCACGCCCAAGTTTGTATACTTCAGTTTGTTGAGTGACACCTCAGGATTGGATTTGTACCAAGCCGAATTGAAACCTGACGGCTCCTATGGAAAACCCACTCCATTGGCAGGAAAAGTAAACACTGAGTATGATGAAGATTTTCCTTTTTTGCATCCCAATGGAAAGCAATTGTACTTTGCTTCGACCGGTCACAACAGCATGGGAGGATATGACATCTTCCGATCAGATTTGGACTCATTGAGTAAGAGATGGAAGAAACCAGTCAATCTAGGTTTTGCATTCAATACACCTGATGATGATTTGATGTTCATATCCGATGCGGCCAATCAAACCGCCGTATTTGCGACTGCTAGAACTTCTGATATCAATCACTACACCCTTTACCAAACCTCCTTTGAGACCACTCCAATGGAGATTATTTACGCCAAAGGACATTTCACCAACATGGAGAACCCTGACAACAATGTGGCGCAAATTGTGGTTCGCGATTTAGAGACAGGTGAGATTGTAAGCGAAGTTACTTCCGAAGTCAAGTCGGGATCATTTGATGTTTATTTTCCTAAACCAGGTAGATACAGTTACACAGTTACCTTGCCTGACAGCGAAGAAAAATTGGTTTCTGAGTTTGATGTACAGCCAGGAAGATCCGGAGCTGTATATTTTCCGCAAACCGTTAATGCAGTCAAAAAGGAAGATGGTTCAGGGCAATTGGTTGTTAGAAACGGAGCGGACAGCAATATAGACTCCGGAATGGAGAATGCGCTTGCGGCATTGCTTCGCGGAAAATCAAACATGAGTGTAAGCAAAGAAGCCGCAGAGACAGCGTCTTTGGAGCGAAGCATGACTAATGCTCCTGCACTTGCGGGATTCTCTAAGGGCAAATCAGCTGAAGATATTTTGGCTGATATGAAAACGGAAGCCAAGGCTGCAAGTGCTGCAATACCTGTGGTTCAGCAACAGAAGCAAGCTGCTTTCCAATTGGCGAGACAGCAAATGAAGCAGTCTTCTGCTAAAATGGCGATGTCTGATTCTTTGGTCAAGATTGTGTCTGCCAAAGTCGAAGCAGCCAAGGCCAAAGGAAGTCCTTACATTTTTACAGATCAAGATAAAGATCTTTTGAACCAAGCCAATGAACTTCGAGAAGCCGCAGAGGCTCATCGACTCAAGGCTCAAGGTGCATTGGAGTTGGGAAATCAGTTGGCTGAATACCAAGCAAGCTTAGAACCCACTTCCAAAGAGTTGTTGAGCAGAGCAACCAAACTTCAGAGTTATCTCAAGGACAACAACGTGGACGGCGCAATTGAAGTTTTAACTGAAGAAAGAAAACGTTTATTGGCCGAACAATCTCGACCCAAAAAACCAGCCAATGCAATGCCACAACGCGCCAAGGCAACGGCAAATTCGCATCAAGCCAATGCCAAGACCTATGCAGATATGGTGAAGGAATTGAATGTATTGGAAGCCAAGGTAATTGAGGACGGTAAAAACAATTCTCCTTCTTTGGCGCAAACCAAAGCCAGCGCCAAGAATAAAAAATCGGAGGTGATTCTTTTTGATCCCAAGGTTAAGAAAACCTATGATGAAGCTTTGAGTGCACAGATGGCCAATAAAGTGTACACCCAAATGACCAACCAAGAAGACTTGGGACTTTCAGAGGCCGAAAAAACACCACTATCCAAAGATGAAATTGCCCAATTGCAAGGACAATTGAAAACTTTAAGTACGCAATCCAATGAGCCTTACAAACATACCCTTTTGTTTGATCAGGCCAAAGTTTCATGGACACGCAACTACGACTTGGAAGAAGTTACACAGCCGGTCAACTCTCCCGATTTGAAAGTCCCCACTACCCCTGCTGCTAAAACGGATGATGTTGCCGCAAACACCGAAACACCGAGAACCACAAAGAGCGCCACAACGACTGAGACGGCTCCAAAAACGGACAACACATCACCCAAAAGTGATAATTCAAAGACCAATCCACCTGCTGCAAACCCCAAAGAAAAGCCTGGAGATGAAAAGAAAGGTCCATACAGTCCAAAGTCTGATGACAACGAAGACGTTGCACTTGCTTTGAAATCTGCCAAGGTGATCAAAGAGGTAATTGATAGCGCCAATTTCCGCGAGTACGATGCCAACTACGCCATGGAAGAACACAAGGTGTACGACTTGATGAAGAAGTATCCAGACATCAGCGGATCTTTCAAAGAGAGAGCGCGCATGGACAGTTTAAATAAAGCCATATTTGAAATTGAAAAGAGCATGTCTGCCGAAACCAATCCAGCCAATAAGCAAGTTCTGCAAAAGAACTATACTTCACTGGTCAATCGCAGAGCCAAGTTAGAGGTGGAGAACAGAGAGGTGTATCGTTCGATTGCCAAGAAAGAAGTAGATGCTGAGAAAGAAGTTGCTTTGAAAAAGTATTATGACAATGAGTCGAAAATCAAATCAGAGGTTTTGCTCAATCAATTTATTCAGCAAATCAGACATGATGCCGATTCCATCAGTGAGTTGGCGGTAAACGAACGTAAAAAGGCAGAGACGACAACAGATCCACTTCAGAAAGATCAACTCATTCGATCTGCATTTGCCAAAGACATGATGGTGGCTAGCATGTATCGTCACATGAACAAGGCCATTGATGCATTACCTATTTTCCAATTGTATGGCACACAAGACGAGGCATTTCTTTTGGCCAATGACGCCAATTCTATTCGAGCCAAATACAGCACTCACAAAGTTGAAACTGCCCCTGTAGCCGATAACAATTCGAAAACAGGATCGGAAAAGTCCACCGAGAATACAGTAGAAACAACCGAAAATGCTACACCACCGGCATCCGAAAAAATTGATGCTGATTTGGCCAATCAGTTGAGCGCCTTGACATTGAGTGATGACGCCATCAAAAGAAATGGAATTGTTCTAGAAAGCAAAACCTACAGCAAAGAGGATGCTATGGATTTGATGAGAACTAAGCCAGAGCGAATAGACAAGCCATTCTTTGTGAGAATTAATAAATCTGCCTACGGAGCGCAAAATCCCATTCCTGTTGATGAGCCAATGCCAGAAGGAATTGTATACACCGTTCAGGTTGGAGCATTTAAAAAACCAATTCCAGAAAATACCTTCAACGATTTTGCTCCAGTAATGGGTCAAAAATTGAACAACGGATTCACGCGTTACATGGCGGGATTATTCCCCGATAAGCGTGACGCAATGGAGGCGCGAAACGAGATTCGCAAAATGGGATATGCCGATGCATTTGTAGTTGTGTACAAAGACGGAAAGCGTATCAGCATCGAAGCTGCTGAAAAAGCAAAAGAAGAAGAAAAGAAAAATCCAAAACCGATCGTAAACAATGAACCCAAAGCAACCAGTGACAAGCAATTGGCTGCCAACAAAATTGAAGATGATGAAAACGGATACTTCACCATTCAAGTCGGTGTTTTTGGAAGACCAGCTCTTGAAGGAGAAATCACATTGCCCAATTTGAACATGGAATATGTGCCCAGTAAAAATCTTTACCGTTATTCCAGTGGGCAATACATGAAACGTTCAGAAGCACAGGCTCAATTAAGCAAAATCAAAGCATTGGGGTATGAAGATGCGTTTGTAACAGCCTACTTTAAAGGAAAGAAAATCAGTTTAACTGAAGCTGAAAATAAGACGTTTACTCCATCAAATAAGCAGAGTGAGAAACAGAGTGAGAAACAGAGCGAGAAACAGAGCGAGAAACAGAATGAGAGTGAGAAAAAGAAAGAGAATGAGAATGAGGTTCGCAAACCGGAAATGAACATGGCACCTGCCGACACCACCAAACCCAATATCAGAAAGCCTGAATTGAACATGGAGCCCAAGGAAAAGCCAGCTACTTCACCCAAAGAGAAAATAGTAGAAGAACCTGGCAAGATGTATGAATTTTCACTTGGTGATTTGTATGGAACCTATGCCTGTTGCGAAGAGGCACAAGGCATTTGCAATAGCCCTGAGGCACGTGATGTGATCAAGAGAATGACATTGATATCCAATGGAAGCGGTGTTGCCATCGATGGTAACAACAAAACCAAGAATTTCAAATGGAAATTTGTGAAAGATAGTCCCAATCCCATCCAAGGTATGGAGGATATTTTGGGCGAAAACTATCCTTTCTATTTCAAAGACGGAAAGATTCACTTGGGTCAGTATTGTAAAACCATAGAGTAAGCTATGCAGAGAAAAGGTTGGTTGGGCTTAATCCTTATGATGGGATTGACCTTTACGCTTCATGCACAAGAAGAGGGATGTGAGCATGTTCCTTCTGCCAAAGTTCTGAAGATGCTTGAAAAAGCCAAAGACAAAGACAGAAGTTCTTCCGAAAAAAGAGAGGCCGTAGTTAAATCCATCGAAATGGATCCGGAGTGCCTCCCCTGTCTTCATGCTTTGGGAGAAATGGAATTTCTCAGAGCCAAGAATAGTGACTTGGATTTTAGCAATGCCAAAGAGACATTGAAAAGTCTGGTTGCAAAATGTGATCTATATGATCCCGAACCCTTTTATTACCTCGGTGCCATGGCCTATGCGGATCGTGAGTTTGATGATGCGCTGATGTACTTTGAAAAATTTCTTCGTTTTCCATCCGATGACCCCGCCAAGGTCGGTAAGCAATATGAGAAAAAGTACAAGGAAGTTGAAGAAGCCCTTCCGCACGTGAAAGCTTACAAAGAGATTTATCAAAATAAAACGCCTTTCGAACCCAACAAGGTAGAAGGTGTTTGTACTGACAAAGAAGAATATCTGCCTCTACTCTCCCCTGATGGCGAGATCATGTTTTACACCAGACAATTCATGCGTCAAGCCAAAGGGGATGTCGAACCCAAAATGGTTGAGGAGCTTACTTGGTCGAAACGATCCGATATTAATGCTTTTTTTGACGATGGTAATCCTTTACCCAAACCTTTCAACATCGGTTCGAACTATGGTGGAATTACCATTTCATTGGACAACAAAGAAATGATTGTTGCCAAGAAAAATCCAAAACCTAAAAATCCAGGCAACTTTGATTTGTACAGTACCCGTTACACCAAAAAATTGGATGACAAGGGTAACAAGATTTATGTATGGGATGAACTCATCGATCTTGGACCCAACATCAATACAGACAACGGTTGGGAGGGTCAACCTACACTGAGCGGTGATGGTCAAATGTTGGTATTTGCTACTGTACGAGAAGGCACCATCAAAGATGGTAGCGGCAATCCCTCACACGATTTGTTTTATAGTTTGAGACAACCCGATGGAACCTGGGGCGTGGCTCAGCCATTGAAAGGAAGCATCAATACAAAAGGACAAGAAAAGGGACCCTACTTTCACAGTGATAGCAAGACGTTGTATTTCTCCAGTGATGGTCATTTGGGTGTTGGAGGTTTGGACATCTACTACACCAAAATGAATGATGACATGTCATTTTCTGAAATTAAAAATATTGGATATCCCATCAATGATGAGAACGATCAAATTGGCGTTGTCGTGAGTAGCGACGGGGAACTGGGATATTTTGGGGCTAAAAAATTCAGAGGAGAAAGAACTTGGGATGTATATTCATTTCAAATGCCACCACCCGCAAAGCCGGAGAAAGTAATGGTTGTCAAGGGCAATGTGCAGAACAAAGAAGGAGAACCCGCAGCCAACGCATCCGTAGAAATCAAATATTCAAGCACCGGAGAAACAGAAAAAGTGAAGGTAAATGACGATGATGGAAGCTATGCCACCATCATGAAAGTGGGAACGGGACAAGATGTTACACTGAGCGTAAAGGGCGATGATGTTGCTTTTAACACCCGGGTTATCTCACACAAAGAAGACACAGTTCCTCCGGTGGTAATCAAACTGGACATGAAAACAGAGACCTTGACCAACGATCAGCCCTTTCCAATTCCAGACATTGTTTATGGAACGAATAAGGCAGAACTCAAAGAAAGCTCATTGCCCATTTTGCGTGAGTTTGCCGTCTTCATGAACGAGCATCCCAACATGATTATTGAGATTAGAGGTCATACAGATGCCTCAGGGCGAGATGAAGACAACTTGGCGTTGTCCATGGAACGCGCATTTGAGGTGATGAATTTCTTGGTCAAATCAGGTGTAGATGGAAAGAGAATTACAGCAAGAGGATACGGCGAAACCCAACCCATTGCACCCAATGACAAAGAAGAAGGACGTTCGAAGAACAGAAGAACGGAATTCTTTGTTAAATCGATGTAACAATCACCCCTATTTTTGCAGCATGAAAAAACAGATTTTAATACTTCTTGCGATGACCTTATCATTGGCATCATGGTCTCAATCCCAATTTTATGGAGAACAATTTGCCAAAGATAAAAGTCATTCTTTGAATGATTTATACAAAGCCATGGACATGGCAGATAGCGTCGATATGGTGGTTACAGCTCAGATTGTTCAGACTTGTAAAAAAGCAGGTTGTTGGATGGAAATTCAAAATGCTGATGGAACGATGAAGACCAAGGTTTTCATGAAAGATCACGCGTTTGGAGTTCCGCTTGAAGGTTGTGAGAAAAAACAATGCTTGGTAAACGGACGTGCCTTCAGATACAAATTGTCAGTTGAATATCTACGACATTTGGCAGAAGATGCAGGCCAGTCCAAAGAAGAAATCGAAAAAATCACTGAACCCGAAACAGCCATTGCCATTGATGCAATGGGTGTTTGGATTGATTAAATATTAGCGCTTTGGAAAATTTAGACTTCCCTTTTGTTTACCAACTGACCAATGGTATTCGCGTGGTGCATCAACCGATGAAACGCGCAATTGGTCATTGCGGTTTGATGATTGGATGCGGCAGCCGCGATGAATTCCCTGCTGAGCATGGCCTGGCGCATTTCATCGAGCACGGACTTTTCAAGGGTACCAAGAAAAGAAACAATACGCAGGTACTTTCTCGCTTAGATTCTGTAGGTGGCGAAATCAACGCCTTTACCGCCAAAGAAGAGACTTGGATTCACGCTTCATTCTTGCATGAACATACAGACCGTGCAGTGGAATTGATAGCTGACATTGCATTAAATTCTACTTTCGATAAAGATGAAATGGAAAAGGAGAAGGATGTGATCATTGATGAAATCAATGGTTACAAAGACTCTCCAACCGATATGCTTTTTGAAGAAATGGATGACATGGTATTTCCATCTCATCCAATTGGAAGAAGTATTTTGGGTACAGAAGATACTGTCAAATCTTTCAAGCAAAAAGACATACTCAATTTCTACAAGCGAAACTTCGTTGCTCAAAATATGGTTTTCAGTTACGCCGGTCCCATGGCCATGGAGAAACTTCAATCCATACTTGAAAAACATTTTGAAGGTGTAGCCAAAGGCAACTCTACCTTCAATCGCCCTGACTATCCCAATTATAAAAAGCAACATCTTCGTGTAAAAAAGGAAATCCATCAAGCCCACGCTGGCATTGCGTGCAGAGCTCCTCACTTGCACCAGAAAGAAAGACACAGTTTTATTCTGTTGAATAATATTTTGGGTGGCCCTGCGATGAACAATATTCTGAATTTAAAGATTAGAGAGAAATACGGCATCGCCTATCAAGTAGATTCCAACTACTCCCCTTTCACCGATACCGGGGTATTCTCCATTTATTTGGGTACCGAGGTTCATCAATTGGAAAAAGCTAATGAGCTTATCAATAAAGAATTGGCAAAACTCAGAGACACTGCCTTTAGCACAAGAACTTTGGAGGGATACAAAACCCAATTGAAAGGCCAATTGGCGCTGTCCCAGGATAGCGGATCATCTTTGATGTTTAATCATGGAAAGAGCCTTTGGGTGTACGATCGAATCAATACGATGCAAGAAGTTTTTGATGTAATCAATGGCATTACGCCAGCTGATATCCAGCACGTAGCCAATAAATATTTAAATCCCAAGAATTTTACGAGTTTGACTTATTTGCCAAACGAATAGTTCTTGAATGAAAACAAAAAGGCGACCCGTTGGTCGCCTTTTTTATTGGCATATGATTTTACTTATGGCGCAGCAAATTTGGGATTGCTTAAAAACTCATGATCCGTGAGGGTCTTCATAAAAGCAACAACCGCCTCCATCTCAGTCAATGTCATTCTACCCTTTACGGCCGTGTACAAATTCGCATCCAAATTGGGCGCATAGTGAAAGCCCGTGTTGTAATGCTCGACACATTCCAACAAAGTCATGAATCGACCGTCGTGCATATAGGGCGCAGTAACCTCAATGTTTCTCAATGATGGCGTTTTGAATTTTCCTTTATCCGAATTGACCCAAGTAATTCTGAAACGACCTTCATCAACAGCAATGCTATCCAATCCGGTGTTGCGGTATTCAAAATCTGAGAAAGTAGATCCCAATACATGGCAATGGTTACAATCCCCTTTCATGGGATCTGTAAAAATCTGAAGTCCCAACAACTCTTGATCCGTTAGACTCTCCTGCCCTGCTGCATATCGGTCGTACTTTGAATTGCCACTGATTAAGGTACGTTCAAACTGTGCAATAGCCTTCACTACATACTGTGACGTTATTTGATCGATGCCAAAAGCCTGCTTGAACAAGGTCGGATAATCTGCATGATTGCGCAATTCATTTACGGCGTTGGCCCAAGTTTCATGCATCTCAATGGGATTGGTTACAGGACCAAGGGCCTGACTTTCCAAATCAGTAGCACCACCATCCCAAAAGAAATTGGGCTGATATCCCAAATTAATGATTGGCATCGCATTGCGATTGCCTTGAATACCATCAATGCCGGTGCTATGTTGAAATGGTTCGGCAAATCCTGTATTTTGAATGTGGCAATTGGAACAACTCTGGGTGTTATTGCCTGAAAGAATCGGGTCATAAAACAGTTTACGTCCCAGCGCAATTCCTTCCACAGTCAATGGATTGGTAGATGGTATCGACATCGCTGGTAAACTCGAAGGAATATCCAACGTGTAAGGCGTCGCTTGTTTTTCCTCAGTAGGCTCCTTGCATCGATCGCATGAGGCCACTACAATTGTCAAAAAAGACAATACAAAAAAAGTTGACTTTTTCATATTACTTCACTTCAATTGATGAAACCGAAAATGCCTGATGCATGTTCTGTGTCACGCTTGTTATCCAAGGAATATCTTGCGAGCCACTACTCTGAATGATGTTATTATCCGTAAACGTAATCAAATTGGGATTGTTATAGACTTTTGCGAAATCAAAATCTACATGAACATTGTAGGTTTTATCCTTTTTTAGTTGAATACTGATTGGCAAACTGTATCTGTTGTACGCCCTTGAAGTACCCAAATGATAAAGCAAAGGTTGAGTTGCTCCTGAGGCATCAATAAATTGCCCTTCATGTTTCATAAAAATATATCCTGTCGACCAAGTCCAGATCATGCCAAATCCGGGATCCAAATCTCCAGCTTGGTCACCTGACGTATTGAACTCAGGACTAACGCCAATTCCAAAAATCAACTGATTGAATGTGGCCATTTGAGCATCATCTATTTTTATAGATCCACTGGCCTTTGTTCGACTAGGGTTAAATGCATCCATGAGATTATGCCCTGTGAAATACATTGTATCCCCAGCAGCATTAACAAGAGCTGCTTCAGATAAATAATACTTCAACATATCAAAGGAAAAACTCTCTCCTGAAGTTCTCGTGTAAAATTGACCTTGAACAATTTCAGATGAGTCAACTTTATGATTGAAATAAAGATTGATTTTGGGATTTTTTGGTGTGGGCTCTTCCACTTCCTTGTCCCTACATGCCATTAATCCTAAAGAGAGAATTACGGCGAAAAAGATGCGTGCATTTTTTGTGTTCATATATTTAAATAATAAAGTTTGAATTGAATCCTTGAAACGGGAACAATCCAATCTTTACAATCTAAATACCTCATTGAACAAATAAACCTTCTCAAACAGAATGGGCGGAGGGTCTACGCCCGTATAAGCTTTACGCTCTTGGTTTTGATAAAAAAAGACTTGTTGAGTAGGGATATTTAAATCACTCACCCATTGAAAATCCGAAACCAGATCCAAAAACAAATGAGTTGATGGAATCTGTTTGGATTTTAATTCGCACTTGACATGAATATCCTTGCAACATGACTTGTGCGGTTTACCACTCTTCAATATATGTTGTCCACATTCACAATACGATTCACTGTCATCGAAAAAAACAATGCGCTCAAAATCCCCGGCACAAAAATGAATCGCCATACGCAACCCCATGGTTTGCGGCAAATACACCGCAAGGAGTAACAATATGGCGATTCTTTTCATCATTACAGACGAAGATATACAATTATTCCTTAATCAAATGAACACTTTCTTCTCCGTTGGTAATCATATACAAACCTGCAGACCAATCTTGGCCCAATGCTATGGAACCGTTGGCATTCAATTTAAAACTTTCCATCCACTGACCTTGCGTATTGTACACATGGAATTGTCCTCCCTTTACAGATTTAACTTGAAACAAACCATTTGAAGGATTGGGGAATATTGAAACATCGACGACACTCCATTCATCAACCCCTACGCAAGACTGATCAACCAAAACAATAACATTGTGCGTCTCTTCGCATCCTTGGGGCGTTGAAATGGTTACTGAAAAATCTACTTGGCTTGTAACAGGAAAAGACATGGCTGGATAAGCCAATGTGTTTCCAGTTGAGCCATCCGACCAAACAATAGAAGCGTCGGCAGGCAAAGTACCGCAAATCAAAACCAACTCATCTCCGAAACAAATTTGGGTTGTATCGGGAAGACCTGGATTCAAATCCAAAGTGGGTTCTAGTGTAACCTCCAAATTGTACGAACAACCAAAATTATCACTTAAATATCCTTGATACAATCCCTCGTCAAGATTAGCTATATCTAGGGTATACTCAAAGAAGTTATTGGGTCCTTGCCAGAACATGAAATATGGAGCTGTTGCTCCTGCAGGTACAACATTGATTGTTCCATCATTGGATTCAGGACAAGCTGGTCCTTGACTAGTTATTTCTACACTCCAAGGAGATGGTTCCGCGATAACATACTCCACGTTGTATGTGTTGTTGCACGCATCTATAGCAGTCAAGTAATAAGTTCCTGGCAAAAGACTATCGATGTAATTCTCACCAGATTCAAAACCATTGGTGGAAGTCCAACTGCAATGCAAATCAACACCCATATCTGTGATATAAGGCATGATGGCTCCCATTTGAACTTGACCAGGAGTTGGAGGACACATGATATTGGAAATGTACGCTTCCAGTGTGTCAAAAACAACAGCAGCAGTTTCGATGCGCAAAGCAAAATTACCTACCGAGCCGCCATAACCATCTATCTGAATGTAATACGTAAAAGCAGTGTCCAAACATGAAGTGGTTAAAGTTGAAGCATAAAAAGCACCACTCATGCAACCATTGGTTTGATCATCATTTGAATGGACCAATGTAAATGTGCTAAAATCATTGCAATCGGAAACGCGGTAAAGTGCGATTTGAGTATCCAAATCTGTCAATGAATCACAAGTTGAAATTAGATAAGCTGCATTTGCTTCGGGATTGAATTTGGCCCAAACCGTATTGGTAATGGAATTCTCACACCAAGATCCAGGTATTGCACACCCCAAAGTCATTGGGGCAGGCTCACCCGCAGAGGCCGTGGAAGCCAAATTGCTCATCAAAACAGGTAGGCTGTCTGGATAAATCAAGGTCGCGTTGCAAGGCATATCATTTTGAGGCAAATTGCTCGATCCAATGGTAAAAGTAAAAACGTTACCTGTACCTGAGCCCATGAAGACATTCATCAAAGTTGTTCCTTCAAAAACTTGAAAACCCATACCACCATCTCCCCAAGAATCAACGAAGATGATATCATATGATCCACTATCTAAACACAATGGGCCAACCAAAATAGTGTCGTTTGGAAGATACTCCTCCCCATTAGCGGCACTAACATTACCCGCACATCCCACGTCCAAATTGGCACCCTCTGTAATAACACTATTTCCGCAACCCGCACCATTGGGGGTTAATTGCCAATAATTTTCTTCAGGATAAAAATCCGTAAACATTTGAATCGTCACCTCCACTTGATTGGCGGGACATTGTCCCATGGCAGAAATTGACGCCATTGCCATAATCATGAACAATACTCTTTTCATTGAATTTCTTTTTTACAAAAATAACACAAGACAAGGCTCTACCTTTGCATTAATGAATTCTTTGATAAAACCTGGAAAAATCCAGACTCTTTTGGTGCATTCAGTCGAGGGGAAATTTATACACCTCGGTGACGCCAATGAACAAGTTCCTTTACTAAAACGTGAATTCCCTGGTCTTGCTGAAGAGGGAAAGGAAGTTACTGTATTTACTTTTTTTGACAACAACAAACAACTGATTGCTACCACCAAACTACCCACAATTGAGGTTGGTCAAATTGGTAGCTTCAAAGTAAAGAACATGAATAATTTAGGTGCCTTTATCGATATCGGCACCGATCGTGACATTTTGATTCCATTTCCCGAAATGCGTGATGAGCTTGAAGAAGGAAGATGGGCTTTGGTCATTTTGTTGTACGATGAAATGAGTCAACGTGTATACGCTTCAACCAAGTTAAATACGCACATCAAAAATGGCTATGTACCATTTGACCGTGGAGATGAGGTAGATATGATTATTGGTGAGCGCATGGAATTGGGTCGCCGAGTGATCATCGAAGGCAAATACATGGGATTGCTTTTCAAGCAAGAAATGCTACGTACTTACGGCGAAGGAGATAAGGTAAAGGGTTATATCCGTAAAGTAGAGAACAATGAGATTACAGTGAGTACGCAAAAAGAAGGACAAGCTTTGATTGATGAGGCCGCCGAGCGTATTTTATCTGTGCTTGAAAGCAACAAAGGTTATCTGCGTTTGACAGATGATAGCGATCCTGAGGATATCAAGCGTTATTTGACCATGTCCAAAAAGACATTTAAAAAAGCTGCCGGTTTGTTGTACAAGGAACAAAAAATAACATTAACTGATCGCGGTATTCGCTTAGGAGGCACTGAGGACGTTGAAAACGCCGACGGAAATGTCAAACCACTTCGTCATGGCGATGGCGATTCGAAAAGAAAAAGAATTACCCAAGTCACTGTAGAGCGCAACAGAGAAGGCGGTTCTAAACGTCGTGCTGAAGCTGAGAAATCAGAATTTGACCAAGACATGGAGCAACCCAGACGCAATTTTGGTAATCGTGAGCCCAGAGAAGGTGGTGATGATCGTCCACCAAGAAGAGAATACAGCGACCGTCCTCCAAGAAGAGACGGTGATGATCGCGCACCCAGAAAAACTTACGGAGATCGCCCACCTCGTAGAGATGGAGATGATCGTCCACCAAGAAGAGAATACAGCGACCGTCCTCCAAGAAGAGACGGTGATGATCGCGCTCCCAGAAAAACTTATGGAGATCGCCCACCTCGTAGAGATGGAGATGATCGTCCACCAAGAAGAGAATACAGCGACCGTCCTCCAAGAAGAG
>JACCDP010058462.1_pt1 | contig 29883 bp, 24 predicted proteins | sample 7445841 | NCBI WGS metagenome assembly JACCDP01 (sample SAMN15323441, study PRJNA562643) | freshwater metagenome | isolation source: river surface water | place: USA:Blue River Watershed | collected 2017-08-17 | reverse complement strand
CCAGCCTGACGATGTCCTGAGCGGATGGACGCTGACCACCTGGTGTGGCGAACTGCAACGCGCCGACCTGGTGGACGATGGCTCGGGCCAGGCTCCCCTGGTGTTGAGTGGAGATCGGCTCTACCTGCGACGCTATTGGCACTTCGAGCGGGAAGTTGAACACGCCCTCGAAAGCCGCATGGCCCACAGCCACGCCCTGGCAGCGGCGTGGCCAGCGGATCGGATGCGATCAGCCCTGCAGCAACTGTTTCCACCGTCGGGCGAACCCGCGATGGACTGGCAAAAGATAGCCTGCGCGGTGGCTGCTCGCAGTGCCTTCAGCGTGATCACCGGTGGGCCGGGGACGGGCAAGACCACCACCGTGGTTCGACTGCTCGCGCTCTTGCAGCACCTGGCCCTGTCGCAAGCGCCGTCCCGTCCGCTGGTGATCCGCCTGGCGGCGCCCACGGGCAAGGCTGCAGCTCGCTTGAAACAATCCATTCGGCGAGCCATTCACCAACTGCCCTCGACCCTTGGCGATGAAACCTCAATGGCTGAGCTCATTCCCAGCGATGTCACCACCTTGCACCGTCTGCTGGGTTCGCGTCCTGACTCGCGGATGTTCCGCCACGATGCCCGTCACCCCTTGACCCTGGATGTGCTGGTGATCGACGAAGCCTCGATGGTAGACCTGGACATGATGGCCGCGACGCTGCAGGCGCTGCCACCGCGGGCGCGCTTGATCCTGCTGGGCGACAAGGATCAATTGGCATCGGTCGAAGCGGGGTCGGTTCTGGGCGAACTGTGCCAACGCGCAAGCTCAGGGCACTACAGACCCGACATCGCGCAAGGCTTGCACGACCTCACCGATCAGACGATTCCCCTGAACCTGCAAGACCCACACGGTCGCCCCCTGGACCAGCACATCGTGATGCTGCGCCACAGCCACCGGTTTGACGCCAGCAGTGGCATCGGACAACTGGCCGCGGCCGTCAACGCAGGCGATGTGCGCGCCATTGAGCGGGTGCTGTCCGAAGGCCATGCAGACTTGATTGAGCACCACCTCCCCACCCTGGAAGACACGCGGCTGGATGACGTGGTGCTGGGGCCCAGGCACGACAGCGAGGGGCCACAGGGGCTGGCCGGCTATCTTCACATCATGCGAACGGAACGCCCCGAGCTGAACGCGGACACCTCGGCATGGGCCAACTGGGCTCTTCGGGTGCTTGCGGCGCACGGACGTTTTCAATTGCTGTGTGCCTTGCGCAGCGGTCCTTATGGCGTGATCGGACTGAACCGGCGTCTGGAGTCCATCTTGCAGCGCCATCGCTGGATCGATCCCTCTGAGCCTTGGTATGCCGGGCGTCCCGTCATCGTCACCCGCAATGACTACGCGCTGGGGCTGATGAACGGCGATATCGGAATCACCCTGCCCTGTCCCTCGCGTCGTCGCGACACCGGCGAACTGCAATGGAGCTTGCGAGTCGCATTTCCCACGCATGATGACGCCAACCCCATCCACTGGGTGCTCCCCAGCCGACTGTCCAGCGTCGACACCGTCTATGCGCTCACCGTCCACAAGTCACAGGGGTCGGAGTTTGAGCACTGCGCCTTGTTGCTGCCCCCCGAGCGCAGTTCGGTGATCACACGCGAACTCATTTACACAGCGATCACGCGCGGCAAATCGTGGGTCACCCTGATCAGCACAGGCCATCGTCGCCTGTTGCAAGAAGCCTCGTTGCACCGGATCCAACGTTCGGGTGGACTCTTCGATCAGGTCAATCTGGATTGACGTGGCGGCCTAAATCCACGACCATCGCCGTCATGGTATCGATCGGCTGTTTTCACGCGTCATGAAGTTTCCCCTGGCCATGGCTGTTGCGGCGGTGGCGCTCGCTTCTCTGAGCGGCTGTGCCAGCCAGTCCGCCATCACCTCTTCCTCGCTGGACCCGGACCACCCGGCCTACCGGTCTCCTGAGTGCCGTCAGGCGCGTGGCAATGCCTGGATACACCAGGACCTCAAAGTGGCCCGTCTGGTGGCCAGCCCCGCCGTGATGTGGTGGGGTGGTCCCATCACGGCCATCCCTGTCTTGCTGACCAATGTGGGTCTGAGCTATGCAGACAAACAGGACGCGTCCGAGATCGCCGCACGTTGCGGCGGTCAGCCCAGCGGTCAACTCGAGATTGCTGCTGGCACCGTCGCCGAGACCGCCTTGGGTGTGGCCGCCTCGGGGGCGGGCAGTCTGATGACCAAGGCTGTGCCCAGCAAGTGATCGGGGCGACAGCGATGGCTGGCTTGCCCAGCCAAGCTGAGGGACAATCCCACCCCATGAATCCACACACAGCACCGTTGCGCCCGAGGGGGACGTCCTGTCTCCTCAGGACTTGGCCGTTGATCGCCGGCCTGTTGGGCGTGCTGTCCGGTTGTGCCAGCGCTCCCGCCAACCTGGCGGGTGTCTCCACCAACCCAGATTCCCCGGCCCCGGCCTACCAGCCTCTACGCGGACAAATGGGCAAGGACGTGATGTGGCTGCCCACCAGCGCCAACCTGGTCAAGACCATGCTCACCGCGGCGCGGGTGACACCCGACGATCTGGTGGTCGACCTCGGGGCGGGCGACGGCATCATCCCCATCCTGGCAGCGCAGCAGTTTGGCGCGCGTGCGCTGGGCATTGAGTACAACCCCAAGCTGGCCGCCTATGCCCAACAACAGGCCGAGCGCGCCGGCGTGGCTGACCGGGCTCGCATCATCCAGGGTGACATCTTCCAGGAAAACTTCAGCGCCGCCACCGTGGTCACGATGTACCTGCTGCCCGAACTCAACCTGCAGTTGCGACCCACCCTGCTGGCCATGAAACCGGGCACACGCCTGGTCTCGCACGCGTTTGACATGGGCGACTGGGAACCCGACCAGGTGCTGGGCACCGAGCGTGAGCGTGCTTTTTTGTGGACGGTACCGGCGCAATTGGCGGGCCGCTGGAGCTTGCGCAACGACCAAGGACAGGTGCTGGGCCAGTTTGAACTGCAGCAGCGGTATCAACGTGCGGGAGGGCAGATGATGCTGGAGGGTCGCAGCCAACCCTTGCTCGGGGCGCGGATCGAGGGCCACACCTTGCGCTTTCAATACATCGGTCGCGATGAGGGATTGCACTCCCTCGCCTTGACGACTGCAGGCCCCATACTCCAGGGTGAAATGACCGTGCATGGCACCACGCAAGTGGTCCGTGCGCAGCGACAACCCTGACACCTCTTCATCACTTTCCAGGAGATTTTTCATGCGGACTTTACTTGCCACCTGCTGCCTGGCGTTGGGTTTGTCGTCAGCCTGGGCTGCCGACCCGTATCCCACCAAGCCCATCACCCTCATCGTTCCGCAAGCGCCGGGGGGCGCCAATGACATCGTGGGCCGCGCCCTCGCGCAACGACTGGCCGTGGCGCTGGGTCAACCCGTGGTGGTCGAGAACAAGCCTGGCGCAGGCGGCAACGTGGGCACCGCCCTGGCCGCTCGTGCACCCAAGGACGGCTACACCCTGATGATCACCGCGCAAAGTGCGCAGACCATCAACCCCTCGCTGTATAAAAAAGTCTCGTTCGACCCCATCAAGGACTTCGAGCCCATCATGGTGGTGGCCACGGCCCCGTACCTGCTGGCCGTGAGCCCGAATTTCCCGGCCAAGAACATCAAGGAGTTGATTGCCTTGGCCAAGGCCGATCCGGGCAAGCTCACCTATGCGTCGGCAGGCAATGGGACGGTCAACCATTTGCTGGGCGAGATGCTCAAATCCACCGCCAACGTGGACATCGTGCACGTGCCCTACAAGGGCGCCGCTGCAGCGGCCACCGATGTGATCGCTGGTTTGTGCACCATGACCTTTGGCAGCTTCCCCGGCGTGATGCCCTTCGTGAAGAGCGGTCAACTGCGTGTGATTGCCGCCGCCACCGAGCAACGCACCTCACTGGCGCCTGACATGCCCACCCTGGCCGAGAGCGTGCCGGGCCTGCATGCCAATGCCTGGTACGGTCTGTTCGCCCCGGCAGGTACCCCCAAGGAAATCGTGACCCGCCTGCACCAGGAAATCACCAAGCTGCTGCAGCAACCCGAGATCAAGGAGCGCTTCAATGCGCTGGGCGCTGAAGTGACCCCCAGCACGCCCGAGCAACTCGCCGCGCTGGTGAAGTCGGACCTGACCCGCTGGGCAAAGATTGTGAAAGACTCGGGCGCTCAGCTCGACTGAGCCACTGCGATGTGCGTGTAGGCAGTCTTGATCAAGGTGCAGGCCAGTCCCTGCGCCTCGCCGCGCCGGATCATGCCACCCAAAATATGCTCATGCTCGGTGCGATGGCCCGACGCCATGTCGCGCAACATGGAGGCGGTGAACCCTGAACCCACCTGGGTCAGCTGTGCGGATGCCTTGGCGCGCACAGCGTCGGCAATCGGGAAGCCACAGCGCGCGGCCACCTCGCAGCACTCGGCATAGGCTTGCAGGTTGAGGTCATGCCCATAGGGTGTGGCCACAATCTTGCCCACCGGTGCATGAAACAAGGTGGTCATGGCCGCCAGAGACGCCAGGAACACCCACTTGTCCCACAGCGATTGCTCGATGTTTTCGCTGTACGCATGGTCAAAGGGCGTACGCGCGCATAGGTCGGTGAAGGCACGGGCGATGTCCACTTGCTCCGGGGCGCGCGGACCCACGGTGAGCATGTGCAGATCACTCAGGCGTTTGACCGATCCGGTTGGGCTGATCATGGCCGCGATGTGCGCCACGCCCCCCAGGACACGCTCGCGACCAAAGCGTTGATCCAGCACTTGCATGTGGTCCAAGCCATTGAGCAGCGGCAGGATGAAACCTCGTGATGCAGCGCCCGCCACGCTGATCAAGGTATCGTCCAGGTCATAGGCCTTGGGCGCAAACACGATCAGGTCGTAGTCAGGCTGAAGTGCGGCGGCACTGACGGTGGCCACAGGCAGCGTGAAAGTCTCGCTGGGCGTCTCGATCGTCAGGCCCTCACGGTCAATCGATTGCTTGCGCTGCTCTCGCAGCAGAAACGTGATGTCCGCGCCGGCACGGATCAATTGCGCGCCGAAATAGCCACCGATGCCACCGGCACCGACCATCAAAATTTTCATGTTCAAAGTCTCCTCGCCCGAAGTGCCTGCATCTTAGGGGAGATCGCGATGTCGCGCAGACTTTCGCGTCATCGGTGCACGGCCCTTGCGTGCGAGACGCACGCCCTGCCTCCCGTTTGCGGCCATCAAGCGGTTCTGGATCGAAACTCCTGGCGCAGCAGGAACAAACCACTGGCCACGACCAGCAAGGCCCCCGTCACCACCATGAGATCGGGTATCTGATCGAACATCAACCAGCCGAAGAAAGTCATGTAGATGATTTGCTGGTATAGAAAAGGGCCCAGCACCGCGGCACTGGCGTAGCGATGGGCCATGGCCGAGGCAAAGTGCCCCAATCCACCGGTGATACCCGCTGACAAAATGAACACCCACGACCAGATATCGTGCGGGGTTTGCCAGTGCCACAGGGCAAACGGGGTGAGCACCACCGTAGGCACCAGCGCAGAAATCCACTGCGTGGCCGCCGGATGATCGTCAGCACCCACACGGCGTGTGATCATGTTGAAAACGGCATAGATGATGGCATTGAGCAAACTCAGGAAGATAGCCGGATGAAACCCGTGACTGCCCGGTCGGATGATCACCAGCACACCCACAAACCCCACCGCAATCGCCACCCAACGCGACACGCTTTGCTGCTCCCCCAACCACCATACACTGATCAACGCAATCAGGATGGGGACCGAGAATTGGATGGCCCCGGTTTCAGCCAGTTGCAAATACTGCAGGGCGAAAAAATTCAGTGCCGTCATGACGGCCAACATGGAGCCGCGCAGCAGTTGCAACCTCGGATGCTTCACGCGGTACAACTGATGACCGATACGCGGCGCAAACACAGCGGCCGTGAGCACGGTATGCACCAGAAACCGCATCCAGACCACCTGCCAGACCGGAAACACCTGCACCAACCACTTGGCGCTGCTGTCGAGCACCGCGAACATCAGGGTGGTGAGGCAAATCCAGGCAATGCCGATGCGCCGAAGACGCTGGGAGGCAGGGTCGTCCAAGGGCATGACTCAGGCCGCTTGAGGCTTGATCGGCTCTTCACGTATGGGCAGGTTGAACAGCGCTGCCAGGCCGGCCAGCGCAATATCGGCCCACCACATGGCCTGGTAGTCACCGCTCGCACTCAGCGCCACGCCCCCCAGATACGCGCCCAAAAATCCACCCACCTGATGCGACAGCAAGGTCAGACCAAACAAGGTGGAGAGATACCGCACGCCAAACAACTTGCCCACGATGGCTGCGGTGGGCGGCACCGTGGCCAGCCAGGTCAGTCCCAGTCCCACGGCAAAGACATAAAACACCCATTCGGTTTTCGGCATGGCGAGGTACCACAGCACCAACACGGCACGCGAGCCGTACATCAGCGCCAGCAAATGTTTGCTGCGGTAGCGGTTGATGCTGTTGCCCACCACCACACTGCCCACGATGTTGGCGATGCCGATAAAGGCCAGCGACCAACTGGCCACCGTAGGCGAGAGCCCGCACAAACCAATTTCCGTTGGTAAATGCGTGACCAAAAACGCAATATGAAAACCACAGGTGAAAAATCCCAGGTGCAGCAGCCAGTAACTGCGGTCGGCGAAGGCCTGGGCGATGGCCTGGCGCATGCCTCCCCCTGCGGCAGCCTCGACCCCTCCCGAGTTCGCCGCTGCCGGGCGGACGGGCACCAGCCCCAACGCCATGGGAATGGCCAACAGGGTGACCGCGGCTGAAGCCCACATGGCCCCCATCCAGCCCAGCGTCTGGATGAGTTTTTGCGTCACCGGAGCCAGCACAAACTGGCCCAGCGAACCGCCCGCATTGATCCAGCCGGATGCAGCGCCGCGCTCCTGGGGCGACAGGCGTTGCGCCGCAGCCCCGATCAACACCGAGAAACTGCACGCACCGGCCCCCGCGGCAGACAACACGCCCAAGGTGAGGGTGAGCCCCAAGGTGGAGTCCATCCAGGGTGTGAGCAGACAACCCAGGGCCATCACCAGCAAGCCGACCAGCAACACAGGACGGGCCCCCCAATGATCCGCCGCAGCGCCAGCCACCGGTTGCACGGCACCCCACACAAATTGACCGATGGCCAACGCCAGACTGATGGAGGTGATGCCAAGACCCGTCTCGGTGTTGAGCGGCCCGACAAACAAGCCGACCGATTGGCGAATGCCCATCGTGATCAACAACACGCCACCAGCCATGAGCACGGTGACCAGAACCAGGGGATTGCGCAATGCAGACATCATGCGGTCATTCTCTCGCGAATGACGCTGCTGTGCTGAACGCACGTTACGTTCCAATTCAATGCCTGTCACCTGCGTCACCCTGGAGCCGCATCGAGGCGGTGCAGATTCCCCGGGGCTGGAGTAGGATCAAACCGATGTCTCAGGTTTCCTCGATTTCCCGTTCTTCTCGTGTGGTGGTGGTGGGGGCTGGCGCGGTGGGCTGCTTTTATGGCGGCATGCTGGCGCGGCACGGCATTGATGTCACCCTCATTGCGCGTCCCGCGCATGTGCAGGCCATCACGACGCATGGCCTGTACATGAACTGTCAGACCTTTCAGGCGTATGTGCCCATGCATGCCACCACCGAGTTGTCGGCGGTGGCGCAGGCCGACCTGGTGCTCTTGTGCGTCAAATCGCCGGACACCGAGGCCACCGGCCTGGCGCTGCGCCCACTGCTCTCGCCCCACACGGTGGTGTTGAACTTGCAAAACGGCGTGGACAATGCCCCCACTTTGCAACGCTTGCTGCCCAACCCGGTGTTCCCGGCGGTGGTCTACGTGGCCACGGCCATGGAAGGCCCGGGACAACTCAAACACAACGGCCGGGGTGAACTCGTGATCGGCGAGATGCACACCCCGGGGGCACTGACTGCGCCTGAGGGCCAAGGTCCGAATGCGCAACGCTTGCTGGCAGAAGTCGCCGCGCTTTTCGCCTCGGCGGGCGTGCCGTGCGATGTCTCGCCTCGCGTCAAAGACGCGCTGTGGTTCAAGTTCCTGATCAATTGCGTGGTCAACGCGGTGTCGGCCATCGGACAGATCGAATATGGCCGCATGGTGCAGGTGCCCGAGGTGCGCACGCTGCTGGGACAACTCACCACCGAGTTTCTGGCCGTGGCCGAGGCTGAAGGCGTGCACTTTGACCGCACCGACGTCGACGACAAGTTCGAAGGCCTGTACCGTTCGATGGCCGGTCAACGCTCGTCCACCGCGCAAGACATCGCCCGAGGCAAGCGCACCGAGATCGACCACCTCAACGGCTTGCTGACTCGACTTGGCGTGGCCCACGGCATTCCAACGCCCACCCACCAGGCCTTGTACAGCCTGATCAAATTGCTGGAGTACCGCCAGCACCCCACCACCTGACCCCTTCAACCCGCCCCCATCAGGAGACCCGCATGCTCACGCTTTATTACGCCCCTGGCGCTTGTTCACTGGCTGCTCACATCGTGATGGAAGAGGTCGGCCACCCCTATCGGCCGCACCGCATGAACCTGGGGCAAGGGGAACAAAAAACCGCCGACTACCTGCGCATCCATCCCTTGGGTCGCGTGCCGGCGCTCACCCTGGAAGACGGCACGCACCTGACCGAAAACACCGCCATCCTGCCGTATCTGGGCAAACGCTTTGGCCTGTGGCCCACTGACTTGCTGCAAGAGGTGCAGGCGTTGTCACTGATTGGCTTCTTCGCCTCCAGCGTCCACCCGGCCAATGCGCACATCGGCCGACCCGAGCGTTACACCGAGGACGCCAGTGCCTTTCCAGGTATCCAGGCCATGGGGCGCAAGACCTACGCACAGTATCTGCAACAAATCGACGCCATGCTGGCCACCCGCGAATGGATGGGCGCACACTATTCCGTGCTCGACCCGTATGCCCTGGTGTTTTACGTCTGGGGATTTCGGCGCGAGTTTCCGGTCCAGGAACTCAAGCACTTCACCGCCTTCAAGAACCGCATGCTGCAGCGTGAGGGGGTGCAAAAGGCATTTGCCGACGAGGGCATCACGCTATGAAACTCGAGATCACCAGACCCGGTGATCTCGATGAACCATTCAAATATTGAATATCAGGTAGTCTGCCATTCCTCTTTGGGGTAAGTAATTACCCTGGATTTTGGCAATTAACCATTTGGTACATTTCTGAATCATCCCTGTTCAGGAGTGCACCGCCCATGTTGACCCGACTCATTGATTGGTACTGCCAAGCCATCCGCTTTGGCATGGTGGTGGCTTTGGCGCTGATGGTCGTGCTGGTGTTCGGGAACGTGGTGCTGCGTTACGGTTTCAACACAGGCATCACCGTGTCCGAGGAGCTGTCGCGCTGGTTGTTTGTGTGGGTCACCTTCATGGGGGCCATTGTCGCCATGAAGGAAGGCACCCACCTGGGCTCTGACACCCTGGTTTCACGCCTGTCACTCGACGGCAAAAAGGTCTGCTTCGTGCTGGCACACCTCCTCATGCTGTTCGCCTGCTGGTTGCTCTTCAAGGGTTCGCTGGACCAGGTCATCATCAACCGCGAGACCACCAGTGCGGTGATGGAAATCTCCATGGCCTATTTCTATGCCTGCGGCATGGTGCTGGCTGTGTCCGGCGGCGTGATTCTGCTGCAACAACTCTGGCGCATGGCCACCGGACAACTGAGCGAGGACGAGCTGATCGGCATTCGCGAATCCGAAGAAGAGCCGGTTGATGCCCCGCCCCCGTTGAAATAAGACCTCACCAGGAACTCCTCCATGACGATAGCCGTTTTCTTAGGGGCGCTCCTGGGCGCCATGGCCCTGGGTGTGCCCATCGCCTACTCGCTCTTGCTGTGTGGTGCCGCGCTGATGTGGCACATGGGGTCGTTTGATCCGCAGATCATGGCGCTCAACGTCATCGAGGGGGCCAACAGCTTTCCGCTGCTGGCCGTGCCCTTCTTCATGCTGGCAGGGGAAGTGATGAACACCGGCGGTCTGTCGCGCCGCATTGTGGATTTCGCGATGGCACTGGTCGGCCATGTTCGCGGCGGTCTGGGGTATGTGACCATCGTCGCAGCCTGTCTGCTGTCGGCGTTGTCGGGCTCGGCGGTGGCCGATGCCGCGGCCTTGACGGCCCTGTTGCTGCCCATGATGGTCAAAGCCGGCCACAACAAAGCGCGCAGCGGGGGTCTGATCGCTGCGTGCGGGGTAATCGGCCCCATCATCCCGCCCTCCATCGGCTTTGTGATCTTTGGCGTGGCGGCCAATGTGTCCATCAGCAAGCTCTTCCTCGCCGGTATCTTCCCTGGCCTCGTGCTGAGCGCCGGCCTGTGGCTCACCTGGTGGTGGATGACGCGCCGCGAGCAGCTCGACACACCGCCACGGCGCAGTGCGGGCGAAATCTTTGCCGCCATGAAGAGTGCTGGCTGGGCCTTGATGCTGCCTGTGATCATCCTGGTGGGCTTGCGCATGGGCGTGTTCACGCCCACCGAGGCCGCCGTGGTGGCCGCCGTGTACGCGCTGTTTGTGTCCATGGTGATCTACCGTGAACTGAGCTTCAAACAGCTCTACCAGGTGTTCGAAGCAGCAGCGACCACCACCGCCGTCATCATGTTCCTGGTGGCCGCCGCCATGGTCTCGGCCTGGCTCATCACCGTGGCCAACCTGCCCGCGCAAGTCATCGAGTTGCTGCAGCCCTTGTTGGACAAACCCACGCTGCTGATGCTGGCCATCATGGTGCTGTGCATGATCGTGGGCACCGCCATGGACATGACGCCCACCATCCTGATTCTCACGCCGGTGCTGATGCCGCTGGTGAAGGCCGCCGGCATTGACCCGGTGTACTTTGGCGTGATGTTCATCATCAACAACTCCATCGGCCTGGTCACCCCGCCGGTGGGCACGGTGCTCAATGTCGTCGCAGGCGTCGGGCGCATGCGCATGGACGAGGTGACCTGGGGCGTCTTGCCCTTCATGGCGGTGCAGTTCGCGGTGATGTTCCTGATGGTGTTGTTCCCGCAAATCGTGATGGTGCCCGCGCGCTGGCTGTATTGACATGAGCCATGCGGGCATGCAACCGCCGTGTCTGGCGCAAATGCCTTATTTCGGCACGCGGTACAGGGCGCAAATCTTGTTGCCGGTCGGATCGCGCAAGTAGGCCAGGTACAGTTTGCCGGCCGGGCCCTCGCGGTAACCCGGCGGATCCTCGCAGGTGGTGCCGCCGTTCGCCACGCCCGCCGCATGAAAAGCATTCACCTGTTCGACAGACTGCGCCAGAAATCCGAATGTGCCGCCGTTGCCATGCGTGGCCGCCTGGCCGTTGAGGGGCGTGGTGATGGCAAAGGTGCCGGTGGGGCTGCGGTAAAAATAACGCTGGTTGTTGGCCATGCCAGGCCCGATACCCAGCGTGGCCAGCAAGGCATCATAAAATTTCCTGGAAGCCTCAAGGTCGTTGGCTCCCAGCATCACGTGACTGAACATGGATCGTCTCCGGTGGTGGTTTCAAGAAATCACAAGGTCCCTGACGCAAGACCTTCTGTCCTGATTCGTTATAGCACGTCCCGTCGGCTCGACGTGCCACCAACCCCTCTGCCGCATCACGCCCCATGACAACTCAGTCCCTCCCTGGCCCGATTGACCCCAGCCGCTGTCCGTTGTGCGGAGGGCCCAACGCCTGCGCCATGACGTGTGCAGAGCCACCGACCGGTTGCTGGTGTGTCAGCCAGACATTTTCCCCCTCGCTGCTGGCACGTGTGCCGGTTCATTCGCAACGGATGGCATGTATTTGCGCCCGATGTGTTGCCGCCGATGCGGCGCCCCCACCACAGCACCAGACTCACCGACCTGATGCAGAAACTCAGGCGTAGCGCCCGGTGTGTGGGTGGTTCAAGACCACCGTGCAAACAGGCCTCACGCCCGCAGGTGAATCAGATTTCCAGGTTGTCGATCAACCGGGTCGACCCCAGCCGCGCGGCCCCCAGTACCACCAGATCATCCCCCGCTTGCGGCGGTTGCAAATCCTGGCGACGACGCACGGTGAGGTAGTCCGGTTGCCAACCGCGCAGGCGCAAACTGTCCATGGCACGAGCCTCCAGCGCTGGCAATTGACGGGCCAATGCGCCTGCACTCGCCAGGGCATCCCGACCCAGCATGCGCAACGCCAGCGACAGTTGCACCGCCTCGGACCGCTCTGCCTCACTCAGATACCGGTTGCGTGAACTCAAGGCCAAACCATCCTCTGCGCGGCAGGTGTCCACACCCGTGACCTCCAGGGGCAACACAAACTGCCGCACCATCTGACGCACCACCATCAACTGCTGGTAGTCTTTCTTGCCAAACACCGCCACGCCCTGCGTCTTGCCGGCAAACACGCTCATGAAGAGTTTCATCACCACGGTGGACACGCCCGTGAAAAATCCGGGGCGGAACTGGCCTTCCAACAGGTCGGCCAAGGCGGGATCGGCGTGCACCTTCACCGTCTGAGGTTCGGGATACAGATCTGACTCGTGAGGCGCAAACAGCACGTCACAGCCTTGCGCTTCTAGCTTGGCGCAATCCGCCTCAAAAGTGCGTGGGTAGCTGTCGAAATCCTCGTCAGGAAGAAACTGCAGGCGGTTGACAAAAATGCTGGCCACGGAGCAGTCGCCCTGCTCGCGGGCTACACGAACGAGTTTCATATGCCCCTCGTGCAAATTGCCCATTGTGGGAACAAAGGCGGGACATACCGAGGAAGACAAAGCTTCACGCAAGGCTTGCGGCGTTCTGACGATGATCATCTTGAAAGGGAAAATTACTTACGCAGTCACATGCACCGTGGGCACTCGGCCGTCGTTCCATCGCCCCTCCAGGGCCCGCTCGATCTGAGCGGCCAGTTGCAACAACAGACCATCCTGCCCCTGACGGGCTTGTGCCTGTATGCCAAAAGGCAAACCGTTGGTCTGCCGAGCCATGGGCAGGGAGATCGCCGGGATACCGCACAAATTGGAGAGCGGAGTGTAGGCGAAATTGCGCCACAGATTGTCGAACCAGTCCAGCACCGACGGGTTGTCGCTCAAGGTGAGGTACTCGGTGGTGCCCAAGAGCGGGGTGGGCTTGGCCGTGATAGGGGTGAGGATGATGTCCCACGCCTCAAAGAACACCCCAAATGCACGCGACGTGGTGTTGAAGGTGGTTTGCATGCGGTAACGCTCTCGGTAAGAGGCCAGCCTGCCCGCTTCCCAGATGCGAATATTCATCGGCTCGATGAGGTCCTCGGGGGGGCGCTCCAGACCACGTGCGGCTAACATGCCATCGATCACCTGCGCAAAATTGGTGATGTAACAGGTGGTTTGCGCCGCAAAAGCGGCGCGGAAATCCACCGCTGGAATGGCCCAGGCCACATGATGACCCAGACTTTCCAGCAACCGTCCGGCGCGCTCCAGCTCGGTCACAAATTGCGCCTCCGCCCGGTAGTCGCCCCACTCGTGCGACAACGCGATGCGCAAAGGACGGGGGTCGCGTTGAATCATGTCGGCATAGGGCTCAGGGGCCGTCCAGTACGGCATGAACTCACCCGGGGCACCACCCCTGCAGGCATCCACCAGCGTGGCCGTGTCGCGCACCGTGCGGCTCTGGCAGCCTTGAATCGACACAAAGCCCGAGATGTCGGACAAATGCGGGGCGATCGAGAAGACGCCACGCGAAGGTTTCAACCCGATGTTGCCATTGAAGCCAGCCGGAATGCGAATCGAGCCACCACCATCGGTCGCATGCGACATGGGTACCACCCCAGCAGCCACCACGGCGGCAGTTCCGGCCGACGAGCCGCAGGTGGTGTAGCGCGTATCCCAGGGGTTGCGGGTGACATAGACCGCCGGGTTTTCGGCTGAACTGCACACCCCGAATTCCGGCGTGGTGGTGCGCCCCATCAAATTCAGACCGGCGCGCCGAAACTGCTGGGTCAAGTGCGTATCGGCCTGCGCACGGTTGCCACGCATGAACAGCGAACCCATTTCCTGCAAGCGACCTTGGAGGGTGGGCCCCAGGTCTTTCATCAGAAATGGAACGCCACCCAATGGACCGTCCAGATTCAACCCATCCTTGAGGGGGTCCTGAACGACATCGTCAAACACCTCGATCACGCCGTGCAGCGTGGGATTGGTGGCTGCGATACCCGCCGCGGCTTGCTGCGCCAACTCCGCCGGCGTGACGTGGCGCTGACGCACCAACTGTGCCAAGCCGACGGCATCCTGCGCTGCCCACTCACGCCAACTCATGGCCAAGGTCATGGTGTCCTGTCCTGTCTGCTTGTGTCGAAAAGTGTCCGGCACTTCCGCTCAACCATCGTCGGCGTCAAAGCCTGCTCAGGTAAGCACCGGTCGCGCCACACCCTGCACCGACTCATAGGCTCGAGCGGCACGCAGCACCAGGGCGTCGCCAAACATCGGGCCCACCAGTTGCACCCCCATGGGCAGTCCGTCGCGGGTCAATCCGCACGGCAGCGTGATCGCCGGCTGCTGGGTGAGGTTGAACGGGTAACTGAAGGGCGTCCAACCCAGCATGCTCTGCGGGTTCATGGGCACCGTGCCGGCCGCACGCGCCTCGAAAGCTGGAATGGCCACCGAGGGCGTCACCAGGAGGTCAACATCTTGCATGAATTGACGCATCTGCGAGCCCAGCTGACCGCGGCGCAGGTGCAACTGCTGCACCTGGAGTGCCGACAACCGCGCACCCTCCTCGGCCTGGGCCCGCAAGTCCGGATCGGTCAATGCCTGTTGTGCCGGGGTCAAACCTTGCCAGATCGTGGCTGCGCCGAGGAACCACAAGCCCGTGGTGATCTCCAGCGGATCTTCAAACCCGGGGTCCCGCATCTCCACATGCGCGCCCAGCGACTCCAGCACGCGCACGGCGTCATGCACAGCGGCTGCAATCTCGGGATGGACGTTCTTCGCATACCCGAGCGTGGGGGAATAGGCGATACGCAAACCGCGCACGCCGTCTTCCAGACCCACGGTGTAGTCGACCCCGTCAGCAGGCAACGAGGTCCAGTCACGCGCATCAGGCTGCTTGAGCACGTTCATCATCAGCGCCGCATCGCGCACACTCATGGTGTGGGGCCCCAGGTGGGCCACCGTGCCAAAAGGCGACAGCGGGTACGCCGGTACCCGACCAAAACTGGGCTTCAAGCCGACGTTACCGCAAAACGCGGCCGGTATGCGCACGCTGCCCGCACCATCGGTCCCCACACTCAAGGGGCCCAGCCCGGCTGCCACCGCCGCCGCTGTGCCGCCCGATGAGCCGCCCGGCGTGTGGTCGGTGTTCCAGGGGTTGCGCGTGATCCCGGTGGCGGGCGAGTTGGTCTCGCCCTTGCAGCCAAACTCCGGGGTGGTGGTCTTGCCCAGCAGCACGGCCCCCGCTTCGCGCAGACGCGCGGTGGCCGGGGCATCCACGTCCCAGGGTTGCGCCGGGTCGATGGTGCGACTGCCGCGCAAGGTGGGCCAGCCTCGCGTGAGCACCAAATCCTTGATCGAGGTGGGCACACCGTCCAGGGCGCCAATGGGCGCACCTTGCTGCCGGTGCGCCTGCCAGCGCGCTTCACTGGCGCGGGCACGGGTCAATGCTACTTCGTCATCGATCAGGCAAAACGCATTGAGGCTGGGGTTCAGGCGATGCGCTCGCGCGAGCACGGCTTGCGTGGCGTCCACCGGGCTGGCTTGGCCACTGCGGTACAGCGCCAGCAATTCATGTGCCGTGCATTGCGTGAGATCGGTCGTGGCATTCGTGCTCATGGAGAGTCTCCTGGTGAAGTGCACCGGCCCTGGAGGTCAAGGACGGGTTCGCATGCGTGGGTCGAGATTTTTCCAGGGCAGATCGCCCGGGTCGGCGGCCATCGGTCCGCTCGCCTTGGCCACCAGCACTCGGCTGGCGATGGGGGTGAAGTCGGCGCGGAAATGGTTGGAGCTTTTCACCACCACCAGTTTCATCTGCTCGGGGTGGATGCCGACCGCCCGAAACAACTCGCGGTCCAGCATTTGCATCTTGCCACTGGCCACCGCAATCAGAATGCCCTCGATTTCCAGACAGGCACACGGGCCGATGTGCACCCGCATGCCCGTCATCATCGGCCCCTTGATCTGGCACCAGTCGTCGCCCAGCGCCTTGACCGTAAAGCGCCCTTGCAGCGGCGGGTCACTGAGCTCGCCGGTGAACGTCGGCACCGCGCGTCCCAACGCCAACTCCAGCACTGCGCCCACGCCAGCCTGATGGGCCTGGCGTGCCGCCTCGGGGTCAAACAACAGGCCCAGCGCAACCTGCTGCGGCCAGATTCGCCCTGCCCCATGCTGTAGCAGCGCATGCAGCATACCCGTCGTGTTGCTGTCACCCCCCGCACCAGGGTTGTCTTGCGTGTCTGCCAAAACCACCGGCTTGGGCTGGTGTTTTGCAATGGCCAAGGCTTGCTCCACGGCCACACGGGCAGGCAAGAATTCCGGGTGCCACTGCGCGGGCTGATTCACCCGCGCGAACAGTTGTTCGACCGCCTGCTGGGCGGCCCCCCCGTGCCCCCACACCATCGGGCCACACTCGGGGAAATCCGAGGCGGGAAATCCCATGCAAAAACTCAGCACACATCCTGTGCGGGCTTCGATAGCCTCCAACTCCGCGTAGATGTCCTGCGCTGGCGACAACCAGGTGCTTTGCGCATTCAGGGCAATGAGAAACGGCAAACGACAGGCATGCTGGGCATGACGCTGTCCCGTGCGCAAGCGTTCACGCAGCAACAAGGCCGCTCGTTCACCGGTCGCGGCCATGTCGACATGCGGATAGGTGCGGTATGACACCAGCGCATCAGCCACGCTCAGCATGCGTTGCGTCACGTTGGCATGCAAATCCAGGCTTGCCACGATCGGCACCGAAGGCCCCACCAGGGCACGCACGCGCGCCATCAACTCACCCTCGCTGTCCAGCGCGTGCTCGGCCACCGCCGCGCCGTGCAGATCCAGGTAGACACCGTCCAGGCCCTGCCCCAGAGCTGCCTTCACATCGTCCAGAATCGCCTGGCTGATACGCTCAAAAGCATCACGGGTCACATAGGAGGATGGCGTGGCCCCTGCCCACGCCGAGGGCACGAGCACCCAGCCTTCCCGGCGCGCCGCGTCGATAAAGCCTGCCACCGGCAGGTTCAGGCCGGTGAGTTGCTGTACCAGGGCCTCGCCGCGCACAAAGGCCGGAAAACTCTCACCAGTGTTGAACGCGGTCCAATCCGCGAGGCTGGGCGCAAAGGTGTTGGTCTCGTGCTGATAGCCAGCGATCAGAATACGGGTCATGAATGAACAGGTTCCATGGCCGGCAGTGCCGCCGGGGCAGCATCCAGCAAGCGCCGGGTGTAGGCATGAGAGGGCTGGGCATACACCTGTGCCGTGGGGCCCTGCTCCACGATATGCCCCTGGTGCATCACGAGCACCCGGTCGCACAGTTGCGCCGCCACCCGCAAATCGTGGGTGATGAACAAGAGCCCCAGGCCCAGCCGGTCCTGAACCTCGCGCAGCAGCGTCAGGATCTGTGCCTGCACGCTCACATCCAGTGCGCTCACGGCCTCGTCGGCCACCAGCACCTGAGGCCGGCACGCCAGTGCACGGGCAATCGCCAGGCGCTGCCGCTGGCCACCACTGAACTGGCTGGGGTAGCGCTTGAGCGCTTCCACCGGCAAACGCACCTGTTGCATCAAATCGGCTGCCAGGGCTTCGGCGTCCTGCCGTGACTGACCAAAGTTCATGGCACCTTCGATGAGCGACTGCCCCACGGTGCGGCGCGGGTTCAATGAGCGATTCGGATCCTGAAACACCACTTGCACGCGATGGCGCAAGGGTCGCAGTTGCGATTCGGGCAGATACGCCACCTCCGCATCGCCCCAATGGATGCGACCTGCCGTGGGGTCGATCAACCGAATCAGGCAGCGCGCCAAGGTGGATTTGCCCGAACCCGATTCGCCCACCACCCCCACCGTCTCGCCCGCGCGCAAAGCCAGTTCGGCGTGCTCCAGTGCCACGGTGGGACGAGCACGCCCGAGCCAGTCGCGCGTGACATAGGTTTTGCCCACATCCTGTCCGGCCAGTTGCACCGCCCCTGTGGCCACCGGACGCGGGGCCGGTGGTGTCATGGCGGGCACCGCAGACAGCAGCTGGCGCGTATAGGCCGCACGTGGACGGCACAACACCTCGTCACGCGCGGCACTTTCCACCACCTCGCCCTGGTTCATCACCAGCACCTGGTCCGCAATCTCGGCCACCACGCCCATGTCATGCGTGATGAAGAGCACCGCACTGCCCTGCTCGCGTTGCAAGTCGGCAATGAGTCGCAGGATTTCCTGTTGGGTGGTGACATCCAGCGCCGTGGTGGGCTCGTCACAAATCAGCAGCGCGGGCTTCAGGATGACCGCCATGGCAATCACGATGCGCTGGCGCTGTCCGCCACTCAATTGATGCGGATAGCTGCGCAGCATGCGCTCGGGCTCGGGCAGTCGCACACGCTCAAAAACCCGCAGAATTTCAGCCCGCCGCTCTTCGGCTGACCACTGCGTGTGCGTGGTCAGCAGTTCATCCACCTGGTCCCCACAGGTCATCACCGGGTTGAGTGCGGTCATGGGCTCCTGAAACACCATGCCCAAGGTCTGCCCACGCAATTCGCGCATGCGCGCTGCCGACGCTCCCAGCAAGGACTCACCGTTGAGCAGAATGTCGCCAGCCACCGGCTTGAGGGCTTTGTCGAGCAGTCCCATGACGGTGGTGGCCATCACCGATTTGCCCGACCCCGACTCGCCCACCACACACAGGGTGCGACCGGCCTCGATCTGTAACGACACCGACTGCACCGCGTGCGCACGGTCACCCCCTGCAGGCAAGGCCACGGTCAAGCCCTGAATGCTCAGCACTGCCTGGGTCATGCCCCGCCCCGTTTGGCAAACTTGGGGTCCAGCACATCACGCAAGCCATCCCCCAACAGGTTGATGGCCAGCACCGTGGGCACTAGAAACAAGGCTGGGAAGAGCACATTGCCGGGGTATTGGGTGAACTGCACGCGCCCCTCGGCCATGATGTTGCCCCAGGTGGGAATGTCGGCGGGTAGGCCCAGCCCCAGAAAACTCAAGATGGCCTCGGTCAACACTGCACTGGCCGCAATGAAGGTGCCTTGCACGATCAGGGGGGCCATGGCGTTGGGCAGGATGTGTCGCATCAAAATCACGGGGGTGGGCGTGGCCAGGGCTTTGGCCGCCTCGACAAAAGGCTCTTCCCGCAAGGTCAGTACCAACGAGCGCACCAGTCGCGTCACCCGCGGAATCTCGGGGATGGCAATGGCCACCACCACGGTCCACACCTGGGCCCCGAGGGCGGCCACCAGGGCAATGGCCAGCAAGATGGCGGGTATGGCCATCAAGCCATCCATGACACGCATGAGCACCGCATCCATCGCCCGAAAGTAGCCCGCCAGCATGCCCAGCACCCCACCCACTGACAAGGCCACGAGTGCGGTACACACCCCCACCAGCAACGAGATTCGGGTGCCATACAACACACGGCTGTAAATGTCGCGGCCAAAATTGTCCGCCCCCATCCAGAAGGTGTGGGCCACGGTTCGGCCATCGAGCAAGGCAAACTCGCCCACCGACCCTGCACCCGTGTTGATGTGTGCCGAATCCATGGCGGCCGGGTCCACCGTACCGAGCCAGGGCGACAGAGCTGCGATCATCAGCAACACGGCCAGCACCCCCGCGCCAAAACGCACAGCCCCATGAGACAGCAAGGAACGCAGCACCGGTGCCATCAGTAACGGATCCTCGGATCGAGCCAGAGGTAGCTCAGGTCCACCAGCAAATTGATCAGCACATAGAGCACGCTGAAGAACAGCACCACCCCTTGAATCACCGGGAAATCTCGATTGAGCACAGCGTCCACCGTGAGCGACCCCAGCCCGGGAATGGCGTACACGGTTTCGGTCACCACCACCCCACCGATCAGGAGCGCCACGCCAATGCCGACCACCGTCACAATGGGCACGGCCGCATTCGCCAACGCATGGCGCAACAGCACCATGCGCTCGGTCAGCCCTTTGGCACGGGCGGTACGGATGTAATCCTCGGTGAGCGCCTCAGACACACTGGCACGCGTCACACGCGCAATCAGGGCCACATAAATGGTGGCCAACGAACACCAAGGTAGCACCAGCTGCATGGCCCACGGTCCCACCCCTTGCGAGGAGGCGCCGAACAAGCGGCGATAGCCTTGCACCGGCAGCCACTGCAACTCAACGGCGAAGATGTAGATCAGCACATAGCCAATCACAAACACCGGCACCGAAAAGCCCGCCACCGCAAACCCCGAGAGCAGGTGATCGAGCCAGCCGCCCATGCGCCACGCGGCGATCGTGCCCAAAGGAACGGCTATCAACACAGCGAGCACCATGGTGCCAGCGGCCAGGGACATCGTGGGTTCGATGCGCTGCGCGATCAGTTCGGTGACCGGTCGATTGAGATAAAACGAGTAGCCCAGGTCGCCCTGCATCACATGACCCAACCAGATCATGAACTGCGTGATGACGGGCTTGGTCAAGCCCAGTTGCTCACGGATGCGATCGATGTCTTCGTTGGTGGCGTTGTTACCCGCAATCACGGCGGCCGGATCCCCGGGGGTGAGCCGCAGGATCAGAAACACGATCACCGCCACTGTGAACAACACAGGGACCAGCGCCAGCAGGCGCTGCATCAGAAAACGCAGCATGGCGCGGTGGCCCCTTCAGGTGCGGTCAGTTTTTCTTGATGTTCCAGTACACCTGGGCGCCACCGGGCACCAGACCGCTGATGTTGGTGCGCAGGGCCGCTGGGTTGAAGTACTGACCCAAGGGCACGTGAGACGCCGTTTCCATGGCCCGCAACTGGATTTGCTCGGCAATCTGCTTTTTCTGCGCCTCGGTGCTGGCCTGCGCAAACTTGACCTTCAGCGCTTCGATTTGCGCGTCATCCTGCCACCCGAACCAGCCCTTGTCGCCGGCGGCATTCATCATGGCCATGGTGAGCGGGTTCAGGATGTCCCCTGCGGTCCAGGCGGTCATGAAGGCATTCCAGCCGCCTTGCGCCGGGGCATCTTTCTTGGCACGGCGTGCCACCAGGGTGGCCCAGTCCATCTGCTGCATGTCCACTTTGAAGCCGGCAGCCTCGAGTTGCTGCTTGGCCACCAGGGGCAGCTTGGCGATGGCCGCCAGGTCGGTGGGGCGCATCAGCACCACCGGTGTGCCGTCATAGCCAGCTTCCTTCAACAACTCGGCCGCCTTCTTCGGATCGGCCATGCCGGTATAGAGGCCGGTTTTGTCGCTGGCCAGCGGAGTCCCACAGGGGTACATGCTGCGGCAGTACGCGTACATACCGGGTGCACCCACTTGCGTTTTGAGATGCGCCTCCTGCCCCAGCGCCAGCATGGCGGCCTGACGGATCTTCACATTATTGAAGGGCGCATGCAGGTGGTTGAAGCGCAGGATGAACTGCAAGCCAGCGGGCTGTGCATCCACGATCTGCACCTCCTTTTGTGCCTTGAGGGAGGCGTACTGCTCGAAGGTGGGCTGCTCGATGATGTCCACCTCGCCAGCCACGAGGGCATTGAACTGCGTTTGCGGGTCGCGAATGATGACCCACTCGACGCGATCGAGGTAGACACTCTTGCCACCCGTGGTACCGTCCGGCGCTTCTGCACGCGGCTTGTATTTGTCGTTCTTGGCATAGACCAGGCGCTCGCCGGGCTTGTACTCGGCCGGGACAAATTTGTAAGGGCCCGAGCCAATGTGCTCCTTGATCTGCTCGGCGCCGGGCGTGGCCGCGATGCGAGCGGGCATGATGAAGGGCACGTTAGACGAGGGCTTGCCCAGCGCCTCCAGCATCACCCCAAAGGGTTGCTTGAGTTTGATGACAAAGGTCTTGGCGTCCGGTGTGGTGTAGGTGTCCACACTCTTGGCCAGCACCCCGCCAAAACTGTCACGACTGGACCAGCGCTTCAAGGAGGCCACCACGTCCTCGCTGGTGACGGGCTTGCCATCATGAAACTCCAGGCCCTCACGCAAGGTGAAGGTCCAGGTCAGGTTGTCCTTGCTGACGTTCCACTTGTCCACCATCTGGGGCTTGACCTTGCCAGCCAGGTCGGTGCCAAACAAGGTGTCATAAATCATGTAACCATGGTTACGCGTGACGAAGGCCGTGGTCCAGATCGGGTCCAGGATGGTGATGTTGGCATGCGGCACCACCCGCAAGGTTTTGGCCGGGGCCTGGGCTTGGGACATCAGGGGTGCGACAAGGGCACTCACCAGGGCAGCTGCAGCAAAGAGGGAACGACGCTTCATGAACAGGCTCCTATAGGGCAAAGCACAACCAAGACCCCTACCAGGGTCGTCTGAACTACTATAAGCCATCTCCCCGACCATCCGGTCGGGATTTCACCCGATCAGCCGTGGCGAACAGCAATCGTCTTGAGCACGGTGAAGCCCAGCAGGCCCTCGAAGCCTTTTTCACGGCCGTAGCCGCTGGACTTCATGCCACCAAAGGGCAACTCAACGCCACCCCCGGCGCCATAGTTGTTGACAAACACCTGCCCGGCGCGCACCTTGCGCGCCACCCGCAGTTGACGGCCGCCGTCCTGGGTCCAGATGCCCGCGACCAGACCGTAAGCCGTGCCGTTGGCCAGCGCAATGGCCTCCTCCTCTGTCTCGAACGGCATCGCCGCGAGCACCGGTCCAAACACCTCCTGCTGAGCCAAGCTGTTGTCGTGCGGCACATCGCGGTACAGCACCGCCTCCTGGTAGTAGCCCGCTGACGCGGCGTCCGGGTGCAACGATCCCCGAGCCATCACTGGAATGCCATCGGCCTCGGCCTGGGCCAGGATGCGCTTGACCTGTTCGTACTGTTTGCGATTGACCAGGGGGCCCATGTCCAGACCCAGATGCGGCGGCCCCGCCTTGAGGTCGCGGAACCGATCGGCCAGCGAGTTCAACACGCTGTCGTAAATGCTTCGCTGGACCAGCAAGCGACTACCGGCGGAACAGGTTTGTCCAGCGTTTTGGACGATGGCGTTCACGATCACGGGCAAGGCTTCGTCCAGGTTGGCGTCCTCGAACACGATCTGGGGCGATTTGCCGCCCAGCTCGAGCGTGACCGGGCAATGACGTTCGGCAGCCGCCTGGGCCACCAAACGACCGGTTGCCGTGGAGCCGGTGAACGAGAGGTGGTCAATGCCCGGGTGGGCGGTCAGAGCGGCACCCGCCTCATGACCGTACCCCGTCACCACATTGATCACCCCGGCGGGGAACCCGACCTCTGCGGCGAGCTCGGCCAGTCGCAGGACGGATTGACTGGCGTCCTCGGCGGGCTTGACCACGCAAGCATTGCCCGTGGCGAGGGCCGCTCCCACCGTGCGACCGAAAATTTGAATCGGGTAATTCCAGGGAATGATGTGGCCAGTGACACCATGCGGCTCACGGATTGTCATCACGGTGAAGCCGGTTTGAAACGGAATCGTGTCGCCATGCAGCTTGTCGCAGGCGCCGGCATAAAACTCGAGGTAGCGCGCCAGAAAAATGGCATCGGTACGGGCCGTCTTGATCGACTTGCCGGTGTCCTGGGCTTCAAGCAAGGCAAACTCTTCGATCCGCGCTTGCACCGCTTCGGCCAGCCGGTATAGCAGTCGGCCGCGCTCCGATGCAGACAGCACCCCCCAGGGGCCGTCAAAGGTTTGCCCCACCGCGCGTCGGGCGGCGGCCACAGCGGCATCGATATCCGGTGCTGTACCTCGAGCCATGTGTCCCACCTCGGCACCGTTGCTCGGATCGATGATGGGCAGGGTCTGGCCAGAGCTGGGCTCGCACCAGGTGTTGCCGATGAAATGTTGTTTGCGTGTAGCCATCAGCTGTCGAATGGGTGAATCCAGTCCAGATGGTAGCGGTTTACCATAGCACCCCATTGTCCCTGAGGAGTCCCGCCATGAAAGCCGACCTGAACGAACGCATCACCCGCATCGGCCCGGGCACGCCCTGTGGCCAACTCATGCGCCGGTACTGGCAACCCGTGGCCTTGGTCGACGAATTCAACCCGGCCCTGGATCCTCCCATGGCCATCCGCCCGGTCAAGCCAGTTCGGCTGCTGGGACAGGACCTGGTGCTGTTCAAGAATGCCAACGGCGAGTACGGCCTGCTCGACCGCGACTGTCCGCACCGCGGGGCCGACCTGTCCTTCGGTCGCCACGAGGGCGATGGCTTGCGTTGTCCCTTCCATGGCTGGAAATTCGATGCCCAGGGACGCTGCACCGACACCCCTGCCGAGCCCAGCGGCAGCACCCTGTGTCGCCACATCCAGCAGCGCAGCTACCCGCTGATCGAACGCAGCGGCGTGCTGTTTGCCTGGCTAGGCGACGCGGGCAGCACCCCGCCGCCCCTGCCGGCGCTGGACTGCCTGAGTGCCCCGGCCAGCCACACCTTTGCGTTCAAGGGCCTGTGGCACTGCAACTGGTTGCAGGCCTTCGAGGTGGGCATCGATCCGGCGCACACCTCCTTCCTGCACCGTTTCTTCACGGATGAGTCGCTGGACAACACCTATGGCCGGCAGTTCCGCGCTGCCAGCGCGGGCGACGTGGGCGGCGAACGCTGGCCGATGTCACGCGTGATGCGCGAGAGTGCGCAACCGGACATTCGCGCACAAGCACAACCCTACGGCATGCAACTCACCACCCTGCGCGTGCTCAATGAGGCCCTGACCCATGTGCGCGTCACCCACGCCATCTTTCCCCACACCTTTGTGATTCCGCTGTCGGAGACCATGACTATCACACAAATGCATGTGCCGGTGGACGACACCCGCACCTATTGGGTGTCGATCTTCACCAGCTTTGCGGGCCCAGTGGACAAGGAGACCATGCGCAACCAGCGCCTGCCCTATGTCACCCTGCCCGACTACATCCCCAAGTCCGGTCGCCACAACCACTGGGGCTTCAACCCCGAAGAGCAAAAGACCCGCACCTACCTGGGCATGGGCGAGGACGACATCAATGTGCACGACCAGTGGGCCTGCGAGAGCATGGGTCCCATCCAGGACCGCACGCGTGAGCACCTGGGCACCAGCGACCGCGCCATCATGCTCAACCGACGCCTGCTGCAACAAGCGATTGACGATGTGCAGGCCGGTCGTCCCCCCCTGGGCATGGCACAGGCCGATGTCGCAGCCACACGCCTGGGCCCGGACACGGTGGATGGCATTGCCCCGGCCCAGTCCTGGGAGGCCTGGTGGCAACAGGCCGTTCGTGCCAAGCGGGATGCGGCACCTTGGGACGCGGCCATCCCCAGCGCTGGAATCCATACGTGAACGCCGCGCCTGACACGCCGGCGCTGGCCGAACTGCGACAACGCATCGAGGCCAGCTCGCTGGAGTTGATCCGCTTCGCCTGGTGTGACCCGCATGGTGTGCTGCGGGGCAAGACGCTGACGCGAACCGCTGCGCTCAAGGCCTTGCGACAGGGCGTGGGCATGGTGAGCACGCTGATGCTCAAGGACACGTCGGATCGCACGGCATTCAAGGTGTTCGAACCGGGTCTGGCGCAAACCCTGCCCGGTTTTGGTTATGCCAACAACCTGGTGCTGCGCCCCATCCCCGAGAGTTTTCGGGTACTGCCCTGGGCCACCGCCACCGGCTGGCTGCAATGCCAGCCCGAGTTCGCTGACGGCAGCGTCGTCCCCTTCGACACGAGATCTCAACTACAAGGCGCACTGGCGCGACTGGCACGACGAGGCCTGGGCATGGTGTGTGGCCTGGAGATCGAGTTTCATATTTATCGCTTGCGAGACGCCCCGCACGGCGCTCACCTCGACCCGGACCAGGCCGCCTGGCCGGGCCTGGCGCCCGAGGTGAGTCTGATCCACCCCGGTTACAACCTGCTGTCCGAATCCTGGTTCGACATGGCCGAGGAACCGCTGCGCATCGTGCAGCACACGGCACAGGCCCTGGGCATGCCACTGGCCTCGCTGGAAATCGAACTCGGCCCCAGCCAGGTGGAGGCCGTCTTTGACGCCACCGACGCGCTCACGGCGGCTGACAACATGGTGCTGTTTCGCAGCGCTGTGCAGCAGGCCTTGCGCCGCGCGGGCTACCACGCCACCTTCATGTGCCGACCCCCCTTCGAGCACATCATGTCCAGCGGCTGGCACCTGCACCAATCGCTGGTGCATCTCGATTCGGGTCGCAACGCCTTCATGCGAGAAGCCCCAGCCCCCTTCAGCTCAACCCGCGAGGCAGGCCATACCCTGAGCGATGTGGGGTGTCGCTACCTCGCCGGCCTGCTGCACCATGCCAAGGGCATGACCGTGATGTGCACCCCCACCGCCAACGGCTTTGGCCGCTTTCGTCCCAACGCCCTGGCGCCGCAATCCGTGGTGTGGGGGTTTGACAACCGCGGCGCCATGCTGCGCGTGATCGGCGGTGCAGGTGATGGGGCCACCCGCATTGAAAACCGCTTGGGCGAACCCACGGCCAACCCCTACCTGTACATGGCCTCGCAAATCCATGCAGGCTTGTCTGGCGTTGAACAAGCGCTCAACGCGCCACTGGCCACCGAGTCGCCGTATGCGGCCGATGGCGACCCCACCCTGCGGATTCCGACCAACCTGCGTGACGCCCTGGCAGCGTTGTCGGCCGATACCGCCATGACACAAGGCTTTGGCGACGATTTCATTCGCTACTACAGCGCCTTGAAACTGCCGGAGCAGCAGCGTTTTGAGCAAGCAGAAGACCCGCTCGAATTTCAGCGACGGGAATATTTCAGCCGCCTCTGAGCTGAGGCCTTGACAGCCCCTCTGGGTGGCTGGGTCGCCACCTCATACGGCCACCGGGGGGCCGGTTATGTCGCCCCTCAATAAGATTTGGGCAGGCCCAGCACCTTCTCCGCAATGAAGTTCAGGATCAGTTGCGGACTCACCGGCGCCAGGCGCGGTATCCACGATTCGCGCAGGTAGCGCTCCACGTGGTATTCCTTGGCGTAGCCCATACCGCCGTGGGTGAAGATGGCGTTTTCACAGGCGTGGTAGCAAGCCTCAGCGGCCAAAAACTTGGCACTGTTGGCTTCCGCGGCACAAGGCTGCCCCTGGTCATACAACCAGGCGGCCTTTTGCACCATGAGGTGGGCGGCTTCGAGTTCCATCCACGATTTGGCCAGCGGATGCTGGATGCCCTGGTTCTGACCAATCGGACGATCGAACACTTCACGCTCGTTGGCGTAATGCGCTGCGCGTTTCAGGGCCGCACGACCCAGCCCGACGGCCTCACTGGCAATCAGGATGCGTTCCGGGTTGAGTCCATGCAGGATGTAGTTGAAGCCCTTGTCCTCGTCGCCGATGCGATCTTCCACCGGGATACGCAGCCCGTCGATGAACACCTGGTTGGAGTCCACACACTTGCGACCGTGCTTGTCGATCTCGCGCACCTCCACCGTGCTGCGATCCAGATCGGTATAAAAGAGACTCAAGCCTTCCGTGCCCTGGCATTCCTCCACCGGCTTGGTGCGCGCCAACAGCAAGATCTTGTTGGCCACCTGGGCCGTGCTGATCCACACCTTCTGGCCGTGCACCACATAGTGATCCCCCTCGCGCACAGCACGGGTCTTGAGTTTCAGGGTGTTGAGCCCCGTGTTCGGCTCGGTCACACCAAAACAGGCCTTGTCCTGACCCGCTATGAGTGGGGGCAACCAGCGCTTCTTCTGCTCGTCCGTCCCGAACACCACCACCGGGTGCAGGCCGAAGATGTTCATGTGCACCGCCGAGGCACCCGAGAGGCCTGCGCCCGTGGCCGAGATGGTGTGCATCATCAACGCGGCCTCGGTGATGCCCAATCCCGCGCCTCCATAGGCCTCGGGCATGGCAATCCCCAGCCAGCCTGCCTGCGCCAGCGCCCGATGAAAGTCGTGCGGGAACCCGCCGTCGCGATCCTTGCGCAGCCAATAGTCGGCATCGAAAGGTTCACACACACGCTCCACGGCATCGCGAATGCGCTCCTGTTCGGGTGTCAGTGCAAAATTCATGGTGCCTGTTTCCTCATGCGGGCCGAATCACCTTGTCGGGCGATTCTCCATAGGGCCGGCTGTTAGGTGTCGTCATGGCAGGCTCCGTTGTTCAGCAGGTCCTCGATCTCCCCGGTCGAATAACCCACACCGGCCAACACCGCCCGGGTGTGTTCACCCAGGCGCGGTGCCGGGCTGAGGTGCCGGGCCGGCGGTGTCTGTGACCACTTGGTGGGATGACCCAGGGTGTGCAAAGTCCCCTCGGTGGGGTGGACTTCCTCCTGCACAAAGCCGGTGGCACGCAACTGCGGGTTGTTCAGCAAATCGGCCGGGCTGTTCATCGGCATGTTGGGCACGTCGGCCTGGTCCAGCAGTTCACGCCATTGCTCGGTGGTGCGCGTCTTCATGATGAGCCCCACCTGCTCGTACACCGCGTCGATGTGCCGAGCACGCGCGCTGTGGGTGATAAAGCGCGGGTCGCGCCCCAACCCTTCTGACTCACCAATGGCCGCGAAGAAATTCTGCCAATGTTTGTCGTTGTAGATCAGCACGCACAGCAGGCCGTCCTGGGTGGCGTAGGGTTTACGGTGCGGTGTGAGCAATCGCGCGTAACCCGGCTCACCCCGCGGCGGCTCGAAGGTCAGACCCGCCATGTGGTCACCCAGGATGAATTGCGCCATCGCTTCGAACATGGGCACCACCACCGCTTGCCCCACCCCCGTCTGGCTGCGTGCATACAACGCAGTGGTCACGGCGTACACCGTGTGCAAGCCCGTGACGCGATCCGACAAGGTGGTGGGCGCGTAGGCCGGCTGCGGGTTGCCATAGGCTTGCATCAACCAGGGAATTCCGGTCGCGCCCTGAATCAAGTCATCGTAGGCGGGACGGGCAGCATCGGGGCCTTCCTGATCAAAACCGCAGCAACTGACATGAATCAGGCGCGGGTTGCGTGGCTTGATGCTGTCGTAATCCAGCCCGAGTCGCGCCAGCGCCTGGGGTCGCACATTGCTGATGAGCACATCACACCCATCGGCAATTCGCAGGGCCGCCTCGCGCCCCTGGGGATGCTTGAGGTCCAGCACCACGCTTTGCTTGCCTGCGTTGGCATTCAAAAAGATATGCCCCATGCCCGGATGGTGCATGGGTCCGACATGCCGCATGTTGTCGCCCTCACGCGACTCGACCTTGATGACCTCGGCCCCCAACTGCGCCAGGATCTGGGTGGCAAAAGGCCCCAGGATGACCGTGGTGAGGTCCAGGATGCGCACCCCGGCCAGCGGCCCTGACGACGGTCGGCTAGAAGCAGAGGAATTGTCGTTCATCCAGCGGTTCATCGGTATCACCCGGTCACTTCAGTCCAACCATTGAGCCAGCAAGGGCTGAGCGTGGCGCCCAGCAGGGTTCAATCGATTTTGATAGAGGCGGCACGGATCACCGAGCGCCAGCGATCGACATCCTCGCGCATCCACTTGTCCATCTCATCCGGCGTGTTACCCACCGGGTCAGCACCCGCCTCGGCAAACTTACGAACCATCTCGGGTGTTTTGAGAATATCGGACACCATCAAGGACACCTTGCGGGTGATGGCCGGCGGCGTGCCAGGAGGGGCCACCATGCCAAACCAGGTGACCGCCACCACGCCAGGCACCTGCTCATTCAAAGCGGGCAACTGAGGATGCGCCGGCAAGCGCTTGGGGCTGGTGACCGCCAGCACGCGCAGTTTGCCGTTTCGCACATGCGACATGCCGGCCGCCACATTGCCAAACATCACCTGCACATG
>JACCDP010270399.1_pt1 | contig 29899 bp, 57 predicted proteins | sample 7445841 | NCBI WGS metagenome assembly JACCDP01 (sample SAMN15323441, study PRJNA562643) | freshwater metagenome | isolation source: river surface water | place: USA:Blue River Watershed | collected 2017-08-17 | reverse complement strand
GGTTGCGGGTTCGAGTCCCGTCGATTCCGTTGTTGGATGGAAACACAAGTGGGGGGAACTGGTAGACTAGACCCCACACCATCATTTGGCAGGATAGCTCAGCTGGTCAGAGCACGGCACTCATAATGCCGGGGTCGCGGGTTCGAGCCCCGCTCCTGCTACTGTAGGTGCGATGGAAGGGATGGGATGATTCCCAGAGCCACCGGTTCAAATCCGGTCGCCTACAATATTCTTTCTATGGAGGATGTATGTACTACATTACTTATAACGATGTGATTACCCCGCACCCCTACTTCACTAGAGAAGAGGCTGTGGCGGAACTACAAAAGACATTCGCCGGTATTGAATTGGATGTACACGATACCGCATTTTGGCCAAGTGTCTCGGCACGAGGCCATACCAAGATTGAAATTAAGAAGTATGATGGTGAATTAGAATAATTACCGGGGTTCTTGGCGTCCAAGATTAAATGCGGAATACAGCCGCCGCCCCATATGGTGTCGTTGAGCAACTGGCTGGCTCAGCAGACTGTAAATCTGCCTCTTCGGACTTGTAGGTTCGACTCCTACCGACACCACTTTGAAACAACCGAGCTATCGCTGGCATTGGAAAGCCTCAATGTCCAGAGGAAGTTCGCGACTGCAATGGGGATGTAGGAGATTGAAATGGTGTGTGGTTCGCGTTCACACTCTGGGTTCGCCCAGATAGGAGCACAAGCGTTAAGACCGTCAATCGTCCGTACTACAGCAATGCAGCAAGCCAAACAGTAGATTGATTGACCCCAGATAACTACGGGTTGGTGCTTAGAGAAATGATAGCATAAAACAGAATCGCGGCTACGGGTTGTTTCAGAATACGCTTTTGTGGCGGAATTGGCATACGCACACCGTTGAGAGCGGTGGCCGAAAACGGATTCTGGGTTCGAGTCCCAGCAAAAGCATAACAATGAGGTTCTATGAAAACGGTTTATGTGATTTCTTCTGGTTGTGTGTATGAAGGTGGTGGGGTTGATGCTGTATTTCTTCGTGAGGATTTAGCAAACGCCAAGTTCAATGAGTTGTTAGAACAGCACCGTGAGTCTAATCACGCTATGGAAGAGTATGAACTAGAGAAAGACAACCGATATTCAGAAGTTGGTGAATGGTTGAAGGAAGAACTAACAGAAACCGAAGATATTAAGCACATCGTTTTCCACGATATGGATTACATCCAGTTGCGTAAGTGGGAATGTGAAGAATAAACGCCGTTGTGGCTCAGTGGCTACAGCACTTCTTTCGTAAAGAAGCATTTCGCCGGTTCGAGTCCGGCCAACGGCTTACCCAAGGGTGTTTCTAGAGGGAAACCTTTGGGGGTTGACTTTTACACAAAAACAGTGTATACTTAGAATCCCTCAAAATTATGGGCGTATAGCTCAGTTGGTTAGAGCACCGATCTGATACGTCGGGGGTCGTAGGTTCAACTCCTACTGCGCCTACTCCGTAGTAACAAGTTCCTTAACAAATGATTAGTATGTGTGAGCATAACAGTAAAGTAGAAGAAAAAAGAACAGTACATCCGCCTGTAAGATGTTACCCATTCACTCAGCGATATACTCGTTGTACCGAATGTGGTGTAGTGTTCGCAACGACAAAGCAGCGTCGAAAGAACAGAAAGAACTACAATCAGGCATACAAGAAGTATTACTATGCATCGACTCTCAGAGGTAGTATCTACTCATAAGAGTCAAGTTTGCCTTCGTGGCGTAATTGGATAGCGCAACTGATTTCTACTCAGTGGGTTGGGGGTTCGAGTCCCTCCGAGGGCGTGACGGTGTTTCGGTGTTCACCTTTTCGTTTACGAATAAAAGAAAACACCTCTATGGTACTTGTAGCTCAATTGGTTAGAGCATCGGATTGTGATTCCGAGGGTTGCGGGTTCGAGCCCCGTCTTGTACCCTAAATGGTTGCGTTCTCATTCATCGGAGAATGTTATGTATCATTACAAAGCACATTGCACCAGAGTTGTTGATGGTGATACCGCAGAACTAGTTGTAGATTTGGGATTCAACATTTCCCATAAGATTCGCGGCAGACTCTTGGATGTAAACGCACCCGAGATTTTCAGTGGAACCGATAAGGATGCAGGAAAAGCAGTCAAGACATATCTGGAATCATTGATTTTGGACAAATCTGTATTTGTAGAAACCTACAAAGACAAAATGTCGTTTAACCGATGGATTGTCACGATTTGGGAACCAGATGGAATGAACATCAATAATAAGGTGATGGAATTCTGTAAAACGCTGCCGTAGCTCAGTTGGTAGAGCACATCTTTGGTAAAGATGAGGTCACCAGTTCAATCCTGGTCGGTAGCTCTTAAACACTAAACACTAAGAGGTTGTATGACGGTAGATAACTTTGACTTGATTGAAAGAATCGTTAGTGGAAAGAATCTTACCGAAGATAACTTCTTTCTTGTACAGGTCTTCCGAAGACATAAGGACGAAGGTAATGAAGATATGAACGCCAATAACATCTTGGTGGAAAACTTCTTCATCGGTAGTCACTTTGAACTTATGGAAAAGAAGGACCGTATCGTGAAGGTGTGTGAGTTGAACAATGCACGAGCCTACATTCGCCTTAACAAGCGAAGTTACCGAAAGGTTGCACTTCGTACAATGGCAAAGATTGCAGAGCAGATTGCAGAGAACAACTACCAGATTAAGAATGCATACTTGAGCGTCATTGGTTCTTTCGCAGAAGAAAAGTCTTTCTTGATTGACATTGACAACGATGAAGTTACCTTCGACTTGACGGAAATGGAAAACTACATTTCTGATTTGTTGATGGAAACAAAGACGGTTCGTCCAATGATGCACAAGATTCCAACGAAGAACGGATTTCATTGGGTGACTAGTGGATTCAATCGTAAGAAGTTTGAAGAACGATATCCTACTGTAAAGATTCATCCAGACAATCCTACAGTATTGTACATTCCGTAATACGACCAGTTGATGGAACTGGAGTTGTCGGCTTCGATTACCGACCTGTCTCAGGAAGTGGTGCACCACCGTTCGGAGAAAACAAAATCCATCATCTGCCCTCGTAGCCCAATTGGATAGAGCATCTGACTACGAATCAGAAGGTTGCAGGTTCGAGTCCTGCTGGGGGCACTGAGAAAACTGAGTAGCCGTTCACCAAATGGACAACACGGGACTTCGAGACTCCCAAGCGGCGAAGGGTGGGGTGACCCGCTCGGTTTCTCTTCACAAGAGCCAGTTTGGGGAGTTTACTGGCAGTAGCAATATCCATCGGCCGGTGGTGCGCAAACAAAAACCCTGCACGGCCCTATCGTCTATCGGTTTAGGACAGCTCCCTCTCAAGGAGCAAAGACGGGTTCAATTCCCGTTAGGGCTATTAACTAGGAGGTTATATGGAGTGTACACAAAATCACAGAGATTCTAATTTTAGGGATATGAACTATTCGGTAAACGAAAGTGGAGCATATACAGCTTCGTGTAAGCACTGTGATTATGTTATTAATATTCCCGACCCAATAGAGTTACTTATGAAGTACTCATCAGCAACACACAGAAATGTCACAGATGGAAAACTTTCCATTTGTGTATAGGGAAAGTAGGCGAATACGGTTTGTCGCGGCAGTTTGCTAAACTGTTTCACGGGGAAACCTGTGGTGAGGGTTCGAATCCCTTGCTTTCCGCTTAACACAAGAGGTTACTATGGAAGACATTAACGAACGAATTCGTAAGGCAGTTCAAGAAGGTGGAGTATTTATGTGTGATGAAAACACGCCCTATGTTCCAGAAAACCTTCCTGAAAATACTGTGGTAGCACATAGAGTAGTAAGCCATTTTGAAAATGGTGATGTAGTCTGTCCAAACTGCAAGTATGTATTGTCTGGTCCAAATCAGAACATATGAAAAAGACCATATACGATTGGATGCAGATTATAGGTGAAGCGTTGGCATCATTACTGAACTCTTTACACTGATTGGAAGATATCCGAATGGCTAGGAAGTTGCTTGGAAAGCAATCGCTCTGAAAGGAGTTGCGGGTTCGAATCCCGTGTCTTCCGTTATGAAAACATCTGAACAACAAATCGAAGATATGAAGTTGCATCTATTGCTTCTTCAATCAGAACTAGAATCGTTTATTCGTGGAGATTGGAGACACGAATACTATATGACCATTGGATACAACAAAGTCTTCACTGGAAGGAAGATATTTCGGTCCTATGAAAAGTAGGGCTTGACATTTTGGAAAAAGTAGTCTATACTTATTGTATATTCGGGATGTAGCTCAATTGGCAGAGCACTCGCTTTGGGAGCGAGGGGTTGCTGGTTCAAGTCCAGTCATCCCGACTGACGGACAATTAGCTCAGTTGGTTAGAGCATCTCGTTTACACCGAGAGGGTCGGGGGTTCGAGTCCCTCATTGTCCATTGATTGTGATACACCCTAGTCAATTCCATATCGTCACGACGAATTGCTGGTTTGGCGTTTGAAGGGGAAACAAAGGATAGCCGTCTGGAAGTTGGACCGTTCCGAAAAGAACAAGCGGATTTCCCGAACCGCTATCACAATCTTTACGCGGAAGTAACTCAATTGGCAGAGTCCCAGTCTTCCAAACTGGTTGTTGCGGGTTCAAGTCCCGTCTTCCGCTCTTGTTGTATCGAATAATCCGAGTGAGTGACCCAGCTGGCACGCTGTCAGCATCGAACTGACACATTCGCGAGTAAATCGACCGAAGTGGAGTTCTGCTAGGAGTGACTTCGGCCTCAACTGCCTTGACGGGTATGTGAAGGGGAGCAGAACCGATACAACATTACGCTCTGGTGGTGGAATGGTATACACGGAAGTCTCAAAAACTTCTGCCGCAAGGCTTGAGGGTTCGAGTCCCTCCTAGAGCATAGTAGTAAGAATTATACCCGCCTAGCCCAAGTTTTGGCAGAGGCAAGGAACACATAAGCTGTGGCCACAGCGGTTGTTTCTACAGTGTTGGTTCGAATCCAGCGGTGGGTGTCTAGTAAGTTTAATGGGTTCGTAGCTCAATTGGGAGAGCATCGCACTTGCACTGCGAGGGTTAGGGGTTCGAGTCCCCTCGATTCCATAGGAAAAAAGAAGGGCTTGACATTTGAACCGATTCGGTTTAAGATCAAGTATGTTCAAATTGAGGGTCAAACCTCACCGGCCGTTTGGGGTCGGAAATCATAATGTGTGGCAACGCACATAAAGGGGAATGGGGCCTACACCCGTCCCGCCTGACTGGAAACGGTTGGGAGAGTCCAAACAAGCACGGACGAAACACCAGCGATGGTGTTGGGTCATCTAATAAATGGCCATAGGTCCGAAGGTTGTGAAAGGGAAAAACCGTTGCTCAGACGCCGTACCTTCGGGTATAGGGAACGTCAGTGGCGGAAGATTGACGGGTGGTGCCGGACTCCTTTCAAACCAACGACCGAGGAAGTATCGTCAACGTGTAATCACATTGTGTAAGCTTTCGCAAGTAAACACTTTGTGGTAGAATCAGAGAGGACGGTTGGTGATCCCAAATATCAAACCATCCGTATACTCTTGACATTCCGACTAGTAGCCGCAAGCGAGAGTCAGCAGTGGAGTTGTGGATTCGGTCACTCAAAAGGTGATTGAACATGCGAGAGCGCACTTCACGTGTGGGTTTACAATTATATTAGCTCAATTGGTAGAGCATTAGACTTTTGGATCTAAGGGTTGTTGGTTCGATTCCAACATATAATACCATCTAGGTATTAAAAACGGAAAGACGCTCTCGGCGTTGTGTGAGATAGAGAGGTAACTCTCGATCACGAAATAGCGTAAAACTCCACGGCTTCGGCTGAATGGAGTGGACTGAGAACCCCCAAGGTTTGAAGTCTTTAATGGAAGGTCGCACGGAAGGGGTAGCTCCCTGTACAGCCCGCAAGGTTGACGGTAGACTGAACATTGAGTAACGCAACGCGACTGGCTCACAGCGGAGCCAACTGGAAAACAAAACGCCGCTATGACTGTGTACTTCCCTCGCGGGGAGTGGATAAGTTGGCAAGGTTAGTAGGGATACTAGTCCGTACACCAACGAAAGCATAGTCGTGAAGGGTGTAGTCTCAACCCTTCCCCCAAGTTTCTAACGGTTAGACTGTAACAGGTCTGACCGTTTTGTAGTATCTGGACATTTGGATAGGTGGCTGAGTGGTTTAAGGCATCGGTCTTGAAAACCGGCGAGGTATCAAAGCCTCCGTGAGTTCGAATCTCACCCTATCCGTTTAGTTGGAAACGAAGCGAATGGTTAGCAGGCTGCCTCGAAAACAGTTGCCCCTTATGGGGTTGCAGGTTCAACTCCTGTCGTTTCCGTAACACCTAATCAAGTTACGATGAGATTCTTAACAAGAAAACTAGTACAGCCCGGCGACCTCAATGCAAATGGAACTTTGTTTGGAGGTCGTTGTCTTGCGTGGATTGACGAAGAAGCAGCTATCTATGCGATGATTGAGACACGACACAAGAGAGTCGTGACTAAGAAAATGTCTGAAATCAATTTCGTTGCACCCGCACATCAGGGTGATGTAATCGAAATCGGAATCGCTCTTAAGCAAGTTGGAAGAACTTCTATTACACTGGAAGTGATAGTGCGTGACTTGACCACGCAGAAGATTATCGTTAACATTGATGAAATGGTATTCGTCTGTGTGGATGAGTCAGGAGTACCAATGAAGCATAACCTTACAAAGTAAGAGGATAGTATGAACGACAGTTTTAGATCGGATGTTCCGCCACAAGAGCCGCAGAAGTTTGATATCAACAAGCTTCCACCAGCAGTCAGAGCGCATGTCCCAGGCCAGACATTCACTTTCAGCGATGACAGTGAATACGAGGTTCAGCCCGATGGTTCGTGGTTGAAGGTTCGTGAGGGCCTAAAGGGTAAGGCTCGTCGTAAGCGTGAAGGTAAGTAATATGAACTTGACTCCAGCCGACAAGAAGAAGTTAGAGAACGCACTTAAGGATATGAGTGCTTCGATGGCACGACAGGAAGCAGAACGAAGTCTACAGAAGAATGTCATCGCTGATATCTGTGAAGAACTTGACCTCAATAAGAAGGTCTTCCGTAAGTTAGCGAAGACATATCACAAGCAGAACTTCGACCAAGAGGTTGCAACCCACGAAGAGTTTGAACAACTCTACGAGACAGTAACTACTAAGTGATTTTAAGCAAGTCCCAGAGTCAAATCTGGGACTTGACTTATTTTGATATATGGTGTATATTTAGTTATGTCCACTAAACATCTAAACACTAAACGGTAAATACAAATGTCAAAGCCGATGGTTCACGCGGTCAGTAGTGCTCGCAAGTGGGGTGGTCTTCCCGAAGACTATATGCCAATCCACAATCTGATGGACTCTAGTAAGGGTACGATTGCAGATTCACGACACCGTGCTCTAACTCACAACACTTGGTTCATTGGACCTGACGGTCCTCTTGAAAAGATTTTCGGATATGAAATCACCAACTCCGATGGTCGAAAGGTAAGTGTTCGTGACATTGGTGAACAGCATGTTCTTGAAGATTTCGGTGGACGATTCATTCCGTCCGCACAAGACTATCTGCAGGAAATCGAAATGAAGGAATGGATGGCGTGCGGTCAGGGAACTCCCCCATCGTTCGCTAAGATTGTAAAGATGGCTCGAGCCGGACTTCGTAAGGTTACAAGTCTGGATTCATTGAAGAATGCACTTAGAGATTAAACACTAAACAAACGGTTACGAAAATGAATATTGAAGATATGAAGGTGAAGCTGCACGCTGTTCGTGAAGAGCGTGAGACTCTTTCCAAGAAGATTCAACAGATGGCTGCAGAGGTATTCGCTGAGGGTGTAAAGGGAATTTTCGAGAAGCATCCTACACTTGAATACTTTAGCTGGAATCAGTATACGCCGTATTTCAATGACGGTGATGTGTGTGAGTTCTCCGTCAATCGAGATTATATGACGGCTAAGGATATCAATGATTCCGACGAGGACGAGGACTTCGATATCTGTAATATCGCTGGAGATATCAAGCGTGGTACTAAGTTCGAATATGTAGATGACATGCGTGTGACTCCCGATAAGTGGGGTTATCGTACTCAGAAGCGTATCGAAGTTCCGTTCACGCCGACTCCGTTGGAGCTAGCGGCACCAACCATTCAGGAGTTTATGAATGAGTTTAGGGATGAAGATTTCCTTATGATGTTTGGAGATCATGTTAAGGTAACGATTAACCGTGATGGTACTGTCCTCACCGACGATTACGATCACGACTAAGATGTAGGTTGGAAAGATGGCCGAGCGGTTTAAGGCAGCTGTCTACTAAACAGCCGTAGGGAAACCTACCGTGGGTTCGAATCCCACTCTTTCCGTTCATTGTAAGGAGATAGTTATGATTTACATTCTTGGTGATATCCACGCAGAGTGGAACACACTAATGAAGATGACAGAGTTTGTTAACAAGGACGATACAGTAATTCAGGTCGGTGACTTTGGTATCTATGACCATTACTTGATGTATCTTCGTCATATGTTTCCAGATGGATTCCCCTGCAAGGTTCTTGTAGTGGATGGTAACCACGAAGATTTCAACATCATCAACGGTTGGTCAAAGGATGAACCAACTGAATTCCACAAGAACTTCTTTTTCGTACCCCGTGGGTATGTAACAGAAATCGAAGGTGAACTCTTTGGATTCCTTGGCGGTGCAGAAAGCATCGGTAAGGCGTGGGGAAGAAAGGGTGTTGATTGGTTTGACGAAGGAAGTGTCCAACCAGAAGATGTTGAGAAGCTAGTGAAGAATATTGCTGGCCGACAACTGGATGTACTCATCACACACTCACCGCCTGAGTTCGTGAATCGTGTCTACTTCCCACCGCTCAATAAAATCTCTTGGGGTCTTGCACCCGACTGGATTGATTTGTCAGCAGTTCAAATCAATAAAGCACATTGGGCACTTAGACCAAAGAAGCATTACTGTGGTCATATGCACGGCTCGATTAATCACGATGCAGTGCGTATCGTCGATATTGACGAAATCGTAGAACATAAGCGTATTCCTCGATAGGAATATAGGAATATACTAAGTTCCCCTCTAGAACCACCCCCTTGACTCGGGGGTGGTTTTTGAGTATATTTCAGTATAGTCGGGTAAACCAATTTTTCGATAGGTAAATCAAAGTGTCAAAGAATCAGAATCATAGTTCGTATTGGATGGACGATGATATGTGGGATGATGAAGATGATATTCTTCCACGTTCAAAGGAAGAAGTTTCACTTCATCGAATCACCAAGCTCTCCGCAACGCGACGAGCTATTTCCAACTTCGTAAATATTCTCACCGGTCGTAACGACATTCCAGTAAAGTTCTCTTCTGGCAAGGGTTCGTATACTACTGGTGATTCTGTCGTTATCGCGGCTGACGATAATCCCGAGAACTTCGATACGATGGTGGGTCTTGCACTTCACGAAGGTTCACATATCCTTCTGTCGGACTTCAAGTTCATCACCGCGGTTGACGATATCCAGAAGCAGATTGCACGATATGATGCAGACTTTTACTGGAATGGCGTTGCACTAAGCCAGATTCGTAATCCTACTTTGGCTGGAAATGGTACGACACTTCGTACTATCTGTCATCCGCTTCTTGCAAAACTTCTTCCAGTGCTTGATGCATCGAAGGGTTATACCCGAGAAGAAGTTAACAAGTATCGTGGTCGAGCTCGACGTTATGTGACCGACCTGCTTGACATTATGAACATTCTGGAAGACCGTCGAATCGACCAGTATGTGTATCGTAACGCTGGTGGTTATCGTCCGTATTACGATGCGATGTACAAGAAGTATTTCTTGAATGCCGAGATTGGTCGTAACCTTCGTTGGAATCCTGAGTGGCGTGAACTCACTGTTGAGAACTACAAGGACAGACTGCTGTTCGCAATTCACCCAGACTCTAATCCAGATTCGATGCCAGGACTCCGTAAGCTCATTGAGATTATGGACCTAGCTAGGATTGATAGAATCGTTCCAGACAGACTTGAACTTTGGAAGAAGCGTGCTAGTTACGACAGTATGCCTGTCATTTGGCAGGTTGCGAACGAAATCTATGTCCACATTCTTCGATTCGTAGCACTGGCTGAGAAGAACAAGATTCAGATTAAGCTGCCTAGTAACCAGTCCAGTAGTTCTTCGTCCACTGGTTCGGGTAGTGGTTCTCCTACTACACCAGAAACTACTGATGAGTCGGAGTCCACGGAAAACGATTCTACACAAAAGTCTGAACCCTTTAATGAGTTTCAGCCTACACCCGACGAGGTTGAGAATGCAACTTCTCATCTTCCTAATCTGGATACTCCATCATCGGAATTCGTTGAGAAGGATGTAGATAAGCCCGACACAACGAAGAGCGGTAAGGAGAAGCCTACCAAGTTCAACGACAGCCGTGGTAAGAAGGCTGTCAAAACTGCTAAGGAGGTAATGGCAGGTAAGCTCAAGAAGAAGAAGGCTAGCAAGAAGGAAATTGATGCGGCGGATGCACTTGAAAAGGCTGACGCACGTATGGTGGATATCAAGGGTGACGGTATTCCGGGTGGTCAGTGTATGGTGACTCGTCGTATGAGTAACCAACTCTTTAACGAAAGTTGGTTCATCTTTGGTGACAATTACCAGAGAACTTACAAGCATCATAACGATGCCCGACAGAAATCCCTCGCGGCTGGTCGTCGTATGGGTGCGATTCTCGAAACCCGACTACAGGTTCGTAATGACCCTGTGTTCACCAAGAATACTCGTCTACAGCAGGGTAGTCTTGACCGCCGACTACTGGCAAATCTTGGTATGGACATTATCAATGTCTTCCAGAAGAGCCGTGTAGATACCTTCAAGCCGGCGATGTTGCACCTTACGCTTGACGCGTCTGGTTCAATGAACGGTCTTAAGTGGGAGAAGGTAATCACTGTTGCAACCGCACTGGCATATGTCGGAAGCAAGGTTCGTAATATTGATACTGTCATTAGTATTCGTGGCGGTAATGATATTCCAGTGGTGTCTGTTGTGTTTGATAGTAGAAAGGATAAGTTCCCTAGTTGGATGAAGTGGGGTGCTCGACTGTATCCGAACGGTGCAACGCCGGAAGGCCTGTGCTACAAGGCTACAATGGAACTTATTACGGAGTGTGCAAATACTCACGATGTATACTTCATCAACTTCTCTGATGGTGAACCCGGATTCACGATTCACACAAACAACGGCAAGTCCCCACGACGTCGTTGGGCGCCTGGTAACTACTGCAGTTATGGTGGTGACCTCGCGTTCAAGCATACCCGTCAGCAGGTTCAGGCAATGAGGGACAAGGGAATCAAGGTTCTTTCGTACTTCATCACCGACAGCAACAACTACTACACTTCTGCAGAGTACCTGAAGCGTTCTATGGAAAACTTCCGTAGTATGTACGGTGAAGATGCTGTCAATGTCAATGTACAGAACGCATCAGAAGTTCTCAGAACTCTAAACAAACTCCTTCTGGAGAGGGTGTAAAAACCCTCCCCAGAGGGGAGTTTAGGGGTTGACACCAATCCCAAAATGTTGTATATTTAGATATCCTTAAGAAGTACCAATTTTCAATCAATGGAGAGTTTCAAAGTGGCAAAGCGTAAGGTTCGCAAGACCCGTTCGGCGGCAAAGACGAAGAACGAAGAAATCGTAGTGATGTTGAATGCACGGGGTGAAGTGGTTGACCAGTACGGTAACACTCACGAACTTCCGGCAAACAAGGTTCGTCTGATGAAGCGTGATGGTGTCGCTCTTCGACTGGTTAACACCAAGACTGGTGGAACTCAGTGGCGTAGCGCCGACCCGACTGTTTACAACCAGCTCGTTAAGAACGCAGCTCCGTTGTCTAAGACTGACAATCGTGAGGATGAGGTTCACGAAGATATTGAGCAGTATATCAAGGACTCCGTAAATCTTCGTCCCGAGACTCTAATCCTTTCCGACCTTAAGTGGAAGTATCTGATGCGTTCGGTTGTTCGTGGCAAGAACATTATGATGACCGGTCCTTCTGGTTGTGGTAAGACTCTCGCTGTACAGTCCGTTGCTCACGCACTGGACGGTCGCCCGTTCTTCTACTTCAATCTTGGTGCAACTACCGACCCGCGTTCTACGCTTATCGGTAACACGCACTTCACGAAGGACAAGGGAACCTTCGTCGCGGACTCTCTGTTCGTTCAGGCGATTCAGACTCCTAACGCCATCATTCTGATGGACGAGCTCACCCGAGCTACCCCAGATGCTTGGAACATTCTCATCACTGTGTTCGATGAGAACCAGCGTTATCTCCGTATTGATGAGAAGCCCGATACCCCGACCGTCAAGGTTGCCAAGGGTGTCACCTTTATCGCTACGGCAAACATCGGTGCAGAGTACACTTCTACCCGTGTTCTTGACCGAGCAATGCTCGACCGATTCTCTGCAATCGTAGAAATGGAACCGTTGTCTAAGGATGATGAGACTAAGCTCCTTAAGATGACTTATCCAAACCTTGATGCAACAGTCGTCAATGCAATCGCTGAGATTGCGTCACATACCCGTATGCAGGTGAAGTCGGATGACCCGAAGGTTACGACTTCTATCTCCAGCCGACTGACTGTAGAAATGGCCGGTATCGTCTATGACGGTTTCAGTCTCGCTGAAGCGGCTGAGGTTTGTGTGTATCCGTTCTTCTCCGATGCGGGTGGTGTTGATTCGGAGCGTACCTATATGAAGCAGCTTGTGCAGAAGTATCTGCCCGCCGCTTCTGCCGGTGTCAAGAATCCTTGGACTGCGAACTAATCGGAGATAATGTAAATGGGCAAGACTCATAAGGACCAGCATAAGTACGATAGAAAGCATCGTCGTGAAGATAACGACATTGCACGGACTCCTCGTAAGCCGAAGCATCGACCTTACGATGAAATCATTCCCGAGGGTGACGAGCTGGACCCATACGAAGAACTGGATTATGATGATGAATACTACCGCTAAGTTTGCTATTGGTGACGAAGTTCAAATCGTCAATCACTCCGAAGAAAAGTGTAATGGTCAATATGGAAAGATTGTGAGCAGCATGCTAGCTTACAACAAGACTGTCTACTATAGGGTAGAGTTACACGATACTCCACGAGCCGTTCTCTGTGAATGTATCGAAGATGAGTTGATGGAAGGATAAAGAAAAACCCTCACACTGAAAGTGTGGGGGTTTCTTTTTTGCTTCGTGCGTTTTATCACGCAGTGATTTTATACTGCCGGTGCTTGTTGTATTACAACCTTACTCTGTGGGAATGTGTTTGTTGCTACCATATAAGGTCGTATCTGATTGAACACTTGGAAGGAGAACAATCCATCACTTGGGTAATGCACACCACCTTGTTCTCGACTCAACTTGATATCCAATACCAACTTCATCATCGCATCCCTTAAATCAGGATGAGTTATACTAAAGAAGTGGAAAATATACAGTGAGAATAATGTATGTCCGCTTGGATAAGATGATTCTATTGGAACATTTTCCAATCGTGGATATAGAGGAATGTTATAGAATCCTGCCATTTGATGTGGTCGCGGACGATTGTATGACACCTTTAGATAGTCAATGATGACTTCATATGGTTCAATCATCTTGTAAAGTTCTTCGGCAGTTACAGTGACGCCGTGACTTTCAAAGAATCGTGACCATACACCAAACAAGTCAGTATCCATTTCTTGAATCTGTGCAAGTCTGATTCCATCAACTTCCTTACTCATTTGTACTAGTTGATGTAATTCTTCCTGTGTGGTGATTTCACACGGATATGGCATATACTTAAGTGGTTCCAATCTACCGGCTGCTATCCATTCACGAAGAAGAATAGAGTCCGCGATTATCTTGGCACTTTTGTACGATGGATTACCGAATATCATACTTGTCCTTTGCTTGAACCTTCTCTGGTTTCTGCTTGGGTTCTGGTCTACCGACTGTTGGACCCTTTATCTTTCCACTTGCAAAATCACGGGCATCCTTTTCTTTCCAGAAGTATCGAACTTGTCCTTGTGTGTTTCTTGCACCGAACCGTCCACTATCTTCAACACGCCAAACGCCTTCGGACTTTTTATCCGAAACGACAGCTTCGTTAAATAGGATATCTCTGAGTCTAATCATAGTTGTGGGACTCTTAATGACATAAATCCGTCCAAAAACTCTTGTTGCAATGCAGGAGTGAATGTGCCAGGATTGTTTAAGTAGTGCAGGAAGGCCGTTTGAAATGATGGTACTGATAGAATAAGAAGCTGGTGCTGTACAAGTTGTGCAGACTTCACCATAACATCCTTTATAGACTCTTCGGGCATTTTCAACTTCAACAGTATATTGGCTAATGCAGTTTGATGAGCAACCGCACCATCCATAATCATTTCATTGAATGGTTTTTTGAAGGTTTCACTAACATCGAATTCACCATACTCAACCATCCAATCCATCATCTGTACCAAGTCTGGGTATGCTTCAAAACGAATCGGATTAGTGAGTCCATTTTTTGCCAATGCCTTGGTCGTAAGTTGACGAGCAAGATATTCAGTCATACCTTCTTCAAAGGACAAAGCTCCACTTGAGTTTATAACTGCTCTGGCTTCATCCGGTCCAAGTTCACCGTTCAATCGCGGACTTGATGCGTGTACTGATTCGTGCACAACAGTGGCGTAACCATTTATCCAATCATTGTGCCATTTACTTACTGGAATTTTTTCCAATGAGTCTAACTCTTGTAGCGTACCTTTAGCTAATCCGATAACATTGTCTGCGGGATTATACGCGCCTGCTGCAAATCCTTCCATTGCCATAGCGGATAACAAATCAAACGAATCTTCAAAGGTAGATATCTTTTTTGGTATGTTCTTACTACCCATTGCTTGTGTGGTAGCTAAACTAACTTCTTTGATACCCTTGAACATTCCTTTCTCATCAAACGAAGTCGCAACGAATTTTGCAACTTGTTCATCACTAAAGGATGTTGTTTTAGGTGTCTGAATTTTTGTTTGCTTAACCTTCTTGACAGCCTTAGACGGTGCTTTTTTAGGAGCGACTCTCTTCTTTTTAGCCGACACAACTTTCTTCTTAGGACGAACCTTTGCTTTTTCTTTCTTAGGGACAAGCTTACCCTGACGGCTCATATGAGTGACCGTATCTTTTCCGATTGGCCCGTAGTTACCGAACCCCGGCTTCTTTTCAAGGCCCATCTTCTTGGCCTTTTCTGCCGGCGTTTCTTCTAGAAGGATATCAATTAGTTTCATTTTCTAACAGGGCAAGTTTGTTAAGTGCAGTAGAAAAGTATGAAGGGTTTAGATTCTTCTTCTTCATATACTCCAAGAACTTCAACATCTGTTCCTTGGTTTCTATATCGGCAATGACAGATAGTATCTTCTGTTCTTCACCTAAGTCTAAGTCTAGTTTCATATGCATATCCATTGTAGTGGTTCTCATATAAATAGTCGGTAACTTGTTGTTTGCGTAAAAACGGGGTATCGTAATATATTCCTCAATAGGAATATAGTTCCCTCGAAAACGACAAAACCGAACAAATACCGAAGGGTACCCCAGAGGGGAAAATTGGGGGTTGACTCTACTAGAAAAACAGTGTATATTTAAGTACACCCAAAATTCCCCAAAAGGAGCGTAGTTATGTATATCGTCCATCTTGTCGAATATGAACGCGGATGGGGTTCGAGACTTGACGATGTTATTGAGTTCAAGACCTACGAAGAAGCCGCGACATATGTGAAGGACTACAATACAAAGTTCAACAACAAGCCACAAGTACCAGATTGGTACATCGTCGCAAAGGGCCCTTATCCGCGGAGTAACTAATGGAAGGAAAAATGATTGAATCTGGTAGTATCAGTTCAGAGAAGGTTAATTCACTGATGGAGATAACCTTGCAACATGGTAGAGAACGAGCTCTATCTTTTGTCCGTAGTATTCGTGACAATGTTGATAGGCTACCACGAAACGCATTTGGTCAGATAAATGCCGGTGATGTTTATCTGGTTATCAACCTTCATCTGTCCACCCTAGAGAACGAGAAATAAAATGGAAACGGTTTTTATTGTGTTTGGCCGCTGGACCGAAGATGCCCATCCGCATGTGATTGGTGTCTTCAAGTATGAAGAGGACGCAAAGCGTGAAGAACGACTCGCACTGACTCAGACCATTCCGCGTGTCGAAGCATTTACCAGAGAGTTTGGAGTAAAGTAATATGATGATGTTTCTGTGCAATATTGGATTTCACGACTGGACGCGATGGAATACTAAGACGATTCGCAAGCGTTTCTACGACACTACGACAGGAAAGAGCCTATCTGAACGAAATGTTGATGGGCAGATTCGAGAGTGCAAGCGTTGTAATATCAAGCAGCTGCGAGAAATAGGTCAAGTATCCTAATCTTTTGAACGATTCCACATATATATAGAATCGCTCAAAAACAAACAAAAGTGAGGTATGTATGTGGTATGATTCTGTTGGGTTCGAGAAGTTAGTTGGTGAAGTGATTACCGAAGTGTCTGGATTGGCTGTAGGTTCTGATAGAGTAGAGTTCAAGACTCTATCGGGTAAGACCTTTATGATGTATCACTATCAGGATTGTTGTGAATCTGTCGATATCAACGAGATAATCGGTGATGTTGACTTTATTCTCAACACCCCGATTTTGCAGGCAAGAGAGGATTCCGAGGATGCAACCGGACCGGAAGTGTATGATTCGGGCACTTGGACTTTCTATACTATTGGAACCATCAAGGGGTATTTGACCTTGCGTTGGTTGGGCGTTTCTAACGGATACTACTCCGAGAGAGTATCCTTTGCAATCAAGGAGTAACAAATGATTTTCGGTAATCACGATGAAAAGACTTTAACGCAGTTCGAGGATGTAAAGAGTCGAGCTGTTAAGGCTGCATTGATGGCTGACGGGCATATGGGATACATTATGCCTATCGGTGGTGTGGCTGGATATGATAATATGGTATCCGTTGCTGGTGTTGGTTTCGACATTGCGTGTGGTAACGCCGCAATCCGAACCGATGCTAAGATTACGGATTTCGATACCCGTGAGTTGAACCGTGTAGCGAACGACATTCAGTATATGATTTCGTTCGGTGTTGGTCGTACCAACCGTGCGAAGGATGCACCTATCGACCACGAACTTTTTGATTCTGATGCTTGGAACATCCTAAAGGATGTAACTGGCAAGGGACAGAAGCACGCGATGCTGAAGGCCAAGGCTCGTGAGCAGTTGGGAACTGTTGGTAGTGGAAACCACTATGTTGACGTGTTCGTTGACCGTAACGATGGTCACTTGTGGGTTGGTGTTCACTTTGGTTCCCGCGGTCTTGGTCACGGTATCGCTTCTGGATTTATGGCGTTGTCGCAGGGTAAGCCTTGGGATGAAAAGGTGCAGGAAGCTGAGGCCCTTTTGTCCCTTGACTCCGAGTTGGGTAAGGCGTATTGGGAGTTGATGACGCTTGCAGGCCAGTATGCTTATGTCGGTCGTGAGTGGGTAGCACGAACCGTTGTAAACATCCTTGGTGCTAAGGAGTTGGATTTGGTTCACAACCACCACAACTACGCTTGGAAGGAACAGCACTTCGGTCAGGAACTTGTTGTAGTCCGTAAGGGTGCAACCCCTGCGTTCCCAGGCCAGCGTGGATTCGTTGGTGGTTCTATGGGTGATGATGCCGTCATCTTGGAAGGAACCCGCGTTGGTAGTGCCGGACGTTATGAGGATTGGGGACTTCCACAGGGATGTATTGAAGGTCAGATTGGCTCGTTGTATTCTACCGTCCACGGCGCAGGTCGTGTAATGTCCCGAACGGAAGCGGCTGGTAAGCGTGACCGTAAGACTGGACAGTTGAAGTTGGATAAGGAAACTGGTTTGCCGTTGAAGCCAGGTCGTGTTACCCCTGAAATGATGAACGAGTGGATCACCCGTGAGGGTGTTATCCTTCGTGGTGGTGGTCTGGACGAGTCTCCACACGCGTATCGTCGTTTGACTGATGTATTGAAGTCTCAGGGTGATACGGTAACTGTTCTACACACTTTGAAGCCAATCATCGTCGTGATGGCAGGCGCTAATGAATTTGACCCTTACAAGGACTGATTATGTTCTATTTGTTTGTAGGAGACAACTACTATCCGTCGAGTGGTCTAGGAGACTATCACGGAAAGTATGATACACAAGAAGAGGCCTCTGTCGCAGGTAAGGCATTGGTAGAGGCCAGCAAATATAGTAACGATTGGTATACGATTATCACCGTTACAGAAAATGGAGATTTAACGGAGGTTGAAAATGGCTGGAAAGAAAGACGATAGAATCGAGAATGTAGTTGTAGAGAACGAAACTGGTTTCTACACATTCCGTCAGAATAACTCTGGTGGAAGTTTCGACCGTGACGCGGATGTAGATGCATATGTTGTAGTCGAAGGAACTTCTATCCAAGATGTAACTGCTAGAGCAACGGAAATAGGCATCTATTTCAATGGATGTGAGGACAGACACGATTGTCCTTGTTGCGGAGATAGATGGTATGAACCTTGGAAGAATGAAGAATTGGACAAGGTTCCAAGTCTCTATGGTTCCCCATTGGCGGGTCCGTTCTATGACCGCCGTAAAAAGGATTCCACTGTAGTCATCCACTACATTGACGGAACCCGTGCATACGGTTCACAGAAGTGTACCAACGAATCTCTGAATCAATTCCCATCCCTAGCGCTTTACGACAAGGTGAAATAACCCCAAAAATAGCGTATAAAAGGGTCAAAAATAGGGTCAAAAGGGGTCTAAGTTGTTGATTTTAAACGACTTAGACCCCCTTGACTTTGACCCACTACTAGGTTAACTTACATATATCCCTAAAAACGAGGAAATAATGCGTAAGAAGGTCACCCCGAAAATCACCCTTAAGTGTGTGTTCTGTAAGGATCAGGTGAAGGCGGACAAGACTATCAAGGCTGTTCTGTGTTCCCGATGCACCGCTCGACTGGCTGGTTCGCCTGTCGCTATCGGTAAGTTCCCGAAGCCGACTGTTCCGAAGGTAGCTAAGAAGAAGAAGGTCAAGAAGGTTGCAAAGAAGGTTGTCAAGAATTCCAAGACCACTGGTTGGGGTCGTGGTTGGCACCTTAAGAAGAAGTTCGTCGCTCCGAACGGTGAGGTCTACAAGTTCGGTCAGCTCATCAAGAAGGCTAAGAAGGCAGGGAGTAAGTAAACGATGAACATCCACGATATAATCCGTCTTGGTACCACCCTACAGGAAACCGAAGATGCTGCGCACGATTTGTGGACCCATCTTCCTTCGTACAAGATTGCAGTCAAGTACCACGATGACTATGCAATGGAGTTTCGTCCGAGTGCTGATGTAGTGATGCGAGAGGCGTGTGAATTTATCTACGCCCTTTCACAGAACGCAGAGAAGGAGTACCACAAACTCACAGATCGAATGGCAGATAGTTTTCTGGCTGACACTGGTGGTCAGTGTGTTTGTGGTGAGTTTCATTCTAACAACGAGGAGTAAGTAATGAGAGATTTTATGGTTGTTGTACTTGGCGGTCTTATGATGAGTGTGGTACTTGCTCTCATCATCCTCTTGTGGGGTCTTCCGCTTATGTGGCTCTGGAACTGGCTGATGCCGGTTCTCTTCGGCCTCCCCACCATCACCTTCTGGCAGGCTGTGGGACTCAATCTTATGAGTCACATTCTCTTTAAGAGTTCACCGTCCACCACGAAGACTGAGACTAAGTAATGTCTCGTATCAAGTCGTTTGAGTACTCAACCCCACCCACCGATGAAAAAGCTTCGAATCAAGTCAACCTATCCACCGGCACTTTTCAAGTGGAATGGTATGACCCGAGTAGTCGCAGGAACGATCACGGAAGTGAACGGGAAACCGTGGAATCATCCGTATGTGGCAATCACGGGTCACATCGAATTGTCTGACATTGAGTGGGTTCGTCCCACTCTCCCTCCCCGAATCAAACCGACTGTTCGTAAGGTCAAGGGGTCCAAGGGTAATTGGTACACTATCACAAAGATGACTAACGGTAAGGAACTCTGTTCGTGTCCAGGGTTTCAGTATCGTAGGTTCTGTAAACACACAGGAGCAAAGTAATGTATTCTATTGAAGAGCTTAAGGCACAGGGTACGAAGTTGGGTACCGCATACGAGATTCTCTGGGAGACTCTGGAGAAGCCCGAGGTGCGAACCAACTTCGAGAATACTATGAATAAAAAGATTGACCTTATTCCGGCAATGGAACGGCAATTCCAGAGTCTCATTGACGGTGAAGACCTCGTTCACCCTGAGACAGGAGAGATTGCTCCACCAGTGATTCGTGAGGCATTCGTGTTTATGTACGAAGCCGAACTTATCAGTCTCTACGCACTCGTAGAGATTCGGGAACGATATAATCTCGTAAACAACATCACTATGATGGAGAGTAAGTAATGAGTAAGTTCTCTAGCCGATATATCAAGATTGCGAAGGACACCGCTGAGTCGGTGAGTCATCTGTGGTTGAAGGGGATGCTTCGTAAGAACACGGTTCGGCAAGAGGTTCGTAAGATTGTTTCTGATAGTAACATCAGTTTCAAGCTCGATAGTGGTGCATATCGTACCGCACTGATTCTTCCGAGCGGTGTCATCAAGATTCCGCATCACGAAGATGCAATCAAGTCTACGGTCATTGAAGCCCGACTGTTCCACACTGTTCGTAAGAATCGTGGAATCGCACTTCACTTCCCACACACCGAAGTTGTTCACGCGTATGGGATGCCGGTGATGATTCAGGAGCGTGTTCCGTTTGTGGCTGCACAGGAAGTCTCTGTTGACCATCCGCTCTCTGGTAGTGATTTGGATGACGCAGAATACCATCCAGCCCACATTGCGGTAGATAAGTTCGCCCGTAAGTTGGGTCTTGGTGATGCACACCTTGGTAACTATGGATGGCGTAGTAACAGTAAGGGGTTCTATCCAGTGTTCTTCGATTGTGAAGTCTCTACTGGTATGTCGGATTTGACCCCTACCCAGATTCAGCGCGTGTCAGAAAAGGACATTCGATGGAATTACCCCGTGTAAGGGAAACCCCTACAGGTGTAGGGAAATCCCCTACAAGGGGTTTTTCCCGTTTCAGAGGGGGAAATTGGGGGTTGACTTAACACATTAAATGGGGTATATTTAAGTATCCCCGAAAACCCCCTTTTTTGGGGGTTTCGTTTTTCACTCAAAAAGCAATCAAAACTATGAAGCTCCTCACTCTCGGTAACACCAAGACTATCAAGGGTCAGAAGATGGGTTATATGACTTTCATTCTTCACCTTGCTCCGTCCGACCTTTCTGGTTACAACACTTGTCCGATGGCCTCCGAGGGTTGTCGTTCGGCTTGTCTGAATACCGCCGGTCGCGGTGGAATGTTCAAGAAGGGTGAAACGACCAACGCGATTCAGAAGGCTCGTATCCGTAAGACCAAGATGTTCTTCGAGAACCGTAACGAGTTTATGATTCAGCTCCTTGACGATATCCGTGCCGGTATTCGTAAGGCTGAGCGAGAGGGTTTCATTCCGGTGTTTCGTCTTAACGGCACCAGTGACATTCGTTGGGAGAATGTGGAAGTCAATGGGTTCCCCAACATTATGTCCATCTTCCCTAACATCCAGTTCTACGATTACACGAAGCTTTCCAATCGTCGTAACCTTCCGGCTAACTATCATCTGACCTTTAGCCGTTCGGAGAGTAACGAGCAGGACATTCCGTTCCTCCTCCCCAACCACCTGCTGTACAATGTGGCGGTTGTGTTCGATGTTCTCCCCGAAACCTACAAGGGTATTCCGGTCGTCAATGGTGACGATACGGACCTCCGCTTCCTTGACCCGAAGGGTGTCATCGTTGGGTTGAAGGCGAAGGGTAAGGCTAAGAAGGATAATAGTGGTTTCACCGTTCTCACCAAGGGTAAGTAAAATGACCAAGATTCGTAATGAGTTTCGATTCCTTAACCGACTCCGTGAGAGTGGGGTCACCAATATGTTCGGTGCTACTCCGTACCTCCGCGAAGAGTTTGATATCAGTCGTGCGGAGGCCAGCAAGATTCTGATGGAGTGGATGGAGTGGGCGGAATCCAATCCCGATAACCTTAACCTTTAACAAACCATAACACTTATGAAAGTACCAACTATCGTCAATTGTGCGGACGGTACGCCACACGATTGGTACTTGCAGGGAATTGTAACAGACAACGGTAACACAACCTCTGACCGATGCAGAAAGTGTCGTGTGGTTGTGATTAATCATTGGAATGGTGCACGAACCTTTTACAATCGTGTAACACAGTTTGCATCCATTCCATCACCATATGAGGTAATAATGAAGAACACTGAGAAGTATATCGCTGACGAGGCAAAGAGTCTCGTTCAAGAGTTTCGTGATAGTATCGAGCGTGCCGAACAGATTGGGTATCGTACCGGTCGTCTGGATATGTTCGAGTCCATTTTTGACGATGTTAAGGCCTTGAAGTATGTTCACACTGCGAATGGTCCGATGGTGAATTACGATGCGGTCCTCACTATCGTTTCCAAGCATATGAAGATTATCCAGTCCGATAAGGAGATTGAGTAATGAAGAACCGTGACGAGCTGGTTATCGGGCTGACCGAACTTGCCGAGGAACTGGACAAAATTGCTGAACACGGTGCCGATATCCTTTGGCTCAAGTACCAGGGTAATCTGGTCCGACAGGCAATCACAACACTTCAATCCGATAAGGAGACTAAGTAACATGCGTAAGATTTTCATCGTTCTATCATCTATCTTTCTGTTCGGATGTACCACTTCTGACGAGTATGTAAACAATTCCGCTAGCATTAGCTTCACTAAACATCGTGAGAGTGGAATCTGTTTCGCTATTCTACATCAACCCTACGCTGCTGGATTCACCGAGGTTGACTGTGACAAGATTCCTTCACACCTTCTTCCCAAGTAACAACTATGCAAATCACTAAGGAATACAACGGTAAGCCCGTTCACATTGAAGGAAGTCTGTCCTCGTTGCACTGCTTCGAGTCACTTCCCGAGGATACTCAGAAGGAGCTCATCAAGTTGTTTGGGGTTGACCCTCGCAAGGAAGTGAGTGTGAGTCCAGCCCTCTACACCAAGGAAGAAATGATTGAAGCGTATGAGGCTGGGTTTGAAGACGCAGCAGAGCAGATGCAAGAACCGTGGCTCTCTGTTCACGAAGCCACAGAATATGTCAACAGCCTTCGCAAGAGGAACTAACTATGTTTGGATTTCTCATCTTTGCAGTCAGTGTGACTGTTATGATTATCCTCGAACTCGTAATTGACTAATATGGTTACCGCAAATAATCTCTCGGCACACCTGCTCAACTATCACGATAAGTACAAGAAGAACCTGCGACTTGGACAGTGGTTTTGTAACTACCACGTTCCGGCCTGTGACCTTCCGTGGCCCGAGCTCTACTATCAGACTGACTACAACAAGTGTCTGGATATCATCACTAAGTACATCACTGATGGTATTCGTCAGTCCACTACCGACCCCTACTTTTAATCCCATGTCCAAGACCAAGTACGCCATCCTTTACGAATTCTTCGAGAACAACGGTAACGGATACTACATCGCAGAAGCAGAAGATGTTAACGGTGCTATCGAACTCTTCGCAGAAGTCTTCGAGAAGTTTGATGTTAACATCACCAACATCTATCGAATGTCCGAGGTTTCTAACAAGAAGCTTATGGAAGCACTAAACAAGGAAGAGTAATATGAGTAACCACATTGTTCAGTATATCCATTGCAAGAAGTGTCTAGAGGAACTTCCTGAAAACACTTCACCGCAGATGTACGCACATCTAGAAATGGGTTGGACCCGTGCTGGATTCGAAGTTCGTTGCGTTCGTCACGATGTGAGTGTTATGCACATTGACCTTCTTGGACAGAAGGTAGCCTACTATAAGGAAAAGACTAAGGATATTCTCCCGAGCTAACTATGAATAGAACTTGTGTAAAGTGTAAGAAGAAGATTAACAAGGCTCGTCTTGAAGTGCTTCCCGAGACTCAGACTTGTGTGGATTGTTCAGGCGTTCAGAAGTATGTTGGTGCAATGGTGTGGGACCACAAGACTGCACCCCGACTCGCCATCGTTCGACCTGAGAACAAGGAAGCTGTTGAAACTCTTAAGCGGTTCGTAAACCGAGCGAGGAACTAATGTTGCTCACCAATCTTTTCAAGAACTATCGGTACAATTACCGTAACCTCATCCTCCCATTCACCATTATCGGAATTGTTATCCTTGCAATCGGTGTTGGTTATGTGGGATTCAAGTATGAGGAAGAGCAGTCCCAGCTGATGGCGGACTGTCTGATGGCACATCGCAAGTGGGTGGTGGTGTCGAGTACGACTACTATGCAGACTCGCAAGGTAGGTAACACCTACTACACCGAACCCCAGACTACTGAAACTTGGGGTTGTGTAGAGTAATCCCCTCTGAAAACCTACCCTTGACAATACACAGAAAATGGTGTATATTACATAGTATAGGTTAATCACTTAAACACTAACAAAAACATATATGACAATTGAACAGGCAGTAAAGTTTATCGAACTCACTAACGAGTTTGTCAATGAGCTTCTTAAGTCTCATAAGATGGTTGAACGAATTGAAGGCCGACGATTTGATCGAATCAAGTGTGACGGCGTTGTTCGTTTCTTCATCGACCGAAATAGTTGGGAGATTTATGGCGCCAAGTCTAGCTTCCAGTATAATCCGCGTCGAGTGTATGGAACGCTCGAGAGCTCGAAGCAGTATGACTGGTCGCACACTATCCCGACTCCGATGCCGAACACGCGTGCAGAGGCAATGCATAACGAGCGTGAGGCAGAGATTCAGAAGAACTACAAGCCGCGTGGTCGCCCCCGCAAGAACCCGTAATTCGTATGGGATATCCAGTCTATGATGTGGCGGTTGGACAGATTGTCTATCGCCGTCTTCATCCTAAAGTAGTAGGTGTGGTGTTGAAGGTGACGCCTCCTAAGAATAAGGTATATGGTTTCAAGGAGGTTACGGTACATTGGTTCCAGAAGTATAAGGAGTATCCGGCCGGTTCTGTAACCGTGGAATACACCCACGCGCTGGGGAACTTTGAGCGACTGGCGGAGGATACAATGAAGAAGGCCAAGAATCACATGAAACGATTGAAGGATGCCAAGAAGGCAGCAGAGGAAGTCAGCGTATGATTAAGATGTTTCGTCGTAGTATCCGTCAAGTAAGTAACGTGGTAGATGAAGTAGTAGACCCTGAGGCACCGGTTGACAATCTTCCGAATGTAACTGGTGAACACCCCGGCTCTATCGGTGACGATATCAATCTCCCACTTCTAGTTAAGGAAGTCGGCACGAGAAAGAAGATTAGGATTGTTGCTCGTCGTCAGGAGATTTTGAAGGAGCTCGAGAAGTTGGACAAGGAAATGTTGCAGTTGGATATACTCCTTGATGCAGTAAGTAAACTGTAATAGGTAAGAACCATTAACCCCGTCGGCAGCACGTCGACGGGGTTGTGTCACTAATAGGAGTTTGTGTATGGCAAGTTTGACAGTCGCATATAAGCGATATAATCATCTGAGTGAAGTCCCGAAGTCTCAGATTCCTAAGTTGAAGAAACTTACAAAGGGAAAGTATGGGTTGATGGCCGGACTGGTCACTGCATATGAGCAAGGTTATATGTGGAGTGATTACAAGGATGGCAATTGGGAATACAAGTACAAGTGGGATAGTATGCAGCGTTCTATCATCGTTGCGTATTCTCGAAGTACACCAATCGGTTGGTGTATTACCGATGACGAAGGACTTATGAATGTCTTTGTACATAAGAGATATCGCAAGTTGGGTATCGCTCAGAACCTCGCATATATGTGGGGTAAGGTGAATCTTACCAAAGTCAAGAAGCTTATGAAGGGTGGTGCTGGTCGTTGGGATGTGGTACATACGGACGAAGCAGATATGCTGGTTCGTGCAGCTGCCCTTCGTCTTGGTATTACGAAGACCGCTCGTCGTAGAAAGTACAAGAAGGTCGTTCACAATCTCCCAGAGTAAGTTATGGAAAAGCCAAATCTAAAAGAGATTATTAGCAGACTCTTGGATTTCACTGACGAGGTATCGCAGAAGCCGGACGGGATAACTCTTGACAGAACCGAGGCACTGAATCACGCCAATGATATTCGATTGTTGGTATGGGCGTTCCTTGAACACTACAGAAACAAAGAGGAAAACTAAATGCGTAAGCAAATTGTTGGATGGCGTCTTGTTGGTGCTAGCGGTAACCTCATCAATGAGTATAAATTGAAAGAGAAAAATGCTGCCGAGAAAGACTCAGCGTTTCTGAATCGTTCCAAGGGTGCAGAGAATAAACCCTATATGGTGAATCCGATTCTGGTTTCAGATGAAACTGTGAACAAAGTAACGGACTTTATGAATAAAGTAAAGGAAGATATCGAGTCCCATAAACATGATGAGTGGATGGCTGAAGGGCCAGATGCTTTTGACGAAGGAGACAAGTAATGAAATGGATACCACCCAAGGATGGCCAGCGCAGAATCAAACGAAAGTTTGCATGGCTTCCAGTAAAGACCCAAGAGGGTACGAAGATATGGTTGGAGTTCTACTACGCACTACAGGAGTATGGCCATAACCCATATAACCCATTCCGCAGTTGGGAGTGGACTGATTACCAACGAACCCAGATTATCGAAATGGTAAATATGTGGTACACGAATATAACCAAGGGGAATGTATAAAATGAAAGCATTTACACTGACCCACGAAGAAATGACGGGCATGATTAATACGGGTATTGATGATTTCATCAATGCACTTGAACGTGAGGGACATATTACACCAGAACAGTTTGATACCTTCAAGCAGTATCGGTGTATCGTGTCGAACAAATCGTTCTGGGGGAAAATGTGGAGTTTCCTTACCTTGAAGGACGAAGATGCAAGTTACTTTGTTATTGTTAAGGTGATTTCACCCGGACGCAAACCCAAGAAAGAAGAACCAGTAAAGAAACCTAAGACGAGGAAGGAAAATGAGTAATAAGATTAGATATCTGTTCGCCGGTTCACTTGAAACCGCTACGAGTTATTTTGAAAAGGGATATGGATTAGAGAACTTGATGGATGCCATTGAGTATAGAGAGAAATTCAAGACCACTCGCAATGTTGTAAACAAACTCTTCCGTGGTGAATTCATCGTCACCGAGAAGGTTGAGTATGTCGTGGCAGAGCCAGGTGCCGGTGAAGAGTGTCTCTGGGACGCTCTTCCAGCAAACACCAAGATTGGTACTGTTCTCCCCACCGATGAGGATAGTGATTACTTCTACTTCCAGTACTATGATACTTGTCGGCGTTACTGTGTGAAGGAGCTCGAGAGGTACAACCAGACTGTATACCCAACTCCGGTGGCTCTTCGAGTAACAAAGAGTGAGAAGTGGGTTGTCAAGGAACTTAAGTAATGGCTCAGAACAAAACCTTATGGGACAAGTTCGTAGATGTGCTTACTATGGTACTAATGTTCCCAATCATCTTCCCGGGATTCGTTCTCGTAGGTGCATATGACGGAGCAGTACAAGGCTTCAAACTAATGAGACATTGGCTAAGACTACCCTATCGAGATAAGACAGAATGAAACAAGAACTCGTTACGATTACCAAAGAAGAGTATCAATCCTTAAAAGAAGATTCCCTGCTCCTACGGCATCTCCGTGCAGCAGGAGTGGATAATTGGGAAGGTTGGGATGATGCTATTGAACAGTTCCACGAAGAACTAGAACAGGAAGATTAAAATGAAGTGTAAGTGTATTCCAGCACATGAGGCCGTGTGTATCGCCCGGCCAGAGATTCGTCCAGAAAATTGCAGGCATAAGATTCTTCCACCAGTGGAGAAGGTCTATGACTTCAATGGAATGGAGATTGTAGTAGGGTCCAATGTAGCCTATAACCTTAGTGGTGATGTGGTTCTCGGTAAAGTAAGGGCGATTATCTATAGGGCTCCATACTATGAATCCAATAGTAGGCACTACGACCCCGCAGATAGATACCAGTTCAAGATTGAGTGTATGAGTATCAATCATTGGAAGTATGGAGAAGTCAGTCTAATCAGTAATAAGAAGGGAATCGCATGTGTCTAATTAATATGTTCGTAGTCTATATTTGTTATTATGACGGTAGGTACAATCCCTTTGAGGGTGGTATGTTCGGTCCATTCCATACCGTTGACGAAGCAAAGAAGTATTGTCAATGTGATAGTGATAACTCCGCCATAGAGAATGGAGAAATGTGTGTCAAGCTAAACTGGTATCAGGACACCTTCTCAAAGCGTGTGAATCTTTCAGCAGAAGGATATCTAGAAGCGTGTTACCTTGTTCAAGAACTTAGCAAGGATACGAACATAGATTATGACACGAAGTTCGATGACGAAAAGATTGAGTATGACGATGATTGATTTCAAAACAGCTAGGAAAGACGCCGAGGAATGGGCCAAGATGACCCATAATGACTTCAATAAACCAATGTATGGTAAGTTTCTCGAAGCGGTTCATAACCTATCTATCGCATATTTGGAATTAGGTAATAGACTTCAAGCATGTGGTGACGCACTGTCTTCGATGGACAAAATGGATACCTAGCACAAAAAGTCTAGTATAAGAAGCGCGGCTATAGGGAAAAAAATTGACCTCGATATATTTTCAGGTTACCCGCCCCATTCCTATAGCGCACGTGCGCCCAGTTACGCAAAACGTCCCACCGCCCCTCCGCCCCATCGTACCCTATGGTATGGTGGGGCGCGGTGTGCCCGCCCAGCGCCACACAAGCAGTGGGGCCAGGCGTGAACAGAGGCCGCGCGTTTTATCACCCCGCAGGGGTGATAGATCGCCCCCTTGGGGCGAGCGCTGGCGGAGTCTTAGACTCTCCGCGTGGGCTGATCTATATTCCAGTTGGGGAATATACCGTTCTCAACTAGGGGTCAGGGATGAGAATGGACCCGAATAGCCCCCGAAAGCCCCTCGGGACGGGGACCGAAGATCTACCGAAACCCTCTGGGGAGTGTCCTAAAAAGAGGACAAATTTCCCCTCTGGTGTAGGGGATTACCCTACAACTGTCGGGTTACTGTCGGGTAGGTGTGTCGATGCTTACCCAATTGTAACAGAATTGTAACAGAGGGGTTTACCCCTTGATATTGTGGTATAACTGACTAGATTACAATATGTAGGTCTGCCCCTTGCCACGGGTGGGCCGGTCGTTCCCCCTCTGGGGGAAGGCTCAGAGGGTCACCAAGCCAAAAGTGACCTCCCCTTCGGGGGCTGATTGAAAACTGAAGTCCGAAACGCAGTAGACCTTCAAGATGAAAAATTCCTTGTCTCTACTCACGCCGTAATGACTCAATCAAATGAGTAACCTAGTGTAAAAGGTGAACATACTGTAAGTCCCGAAAGGGCGATATGGCCTGGTAGGGTTCATCCCCTACCAACACTAGTAACAATAGCAGTACGGCGAGTTCCTCTCCTCGTCGATAAAAAACTGAGAAGGGTAGACAAGTGATGGTGTCACTTCTAAACTTGTCTAAGGTAAGTGACTAGGTATGTCAAGGTTGACCCACTCATCGACATACTGACTTTACAAGGGTCAGACGGACGGGGAACTCCGTATAAACCCACGCGACCAGAGACAACCAGCCTACGGCTCTGGGGATAAGACAGAAAGGCAGGTCATAGAGTCTCCGCCTACGCAACTTGGCTAAACAAGCGAGACAGTCT
>JACCDP011407535.1_pt1 | contig 29911 bp, 33 predicted proteins | sample 7445841 | NCBI WGS metagenome assembly JACCDP01 (sample SAMN15323441, study PRJNA562643) | freshwater metagenome | isolation source: river surface water | place: USA:Blue River Watershed | collected 2017-08-17 | reverse complement strand
GATAGTGCAAAAAAGATTCCCATTCCACCTGGTGCAGAAAAATATTTGAAATTAATTCAAAAGTAAAATATTCCAAACCAAATTCTTTTAAAAATCATGCAACATCATTTTTAAAATAGTTTTGAAATTGGAAGAAACTCGTTTATTCTTCATCCATCATGGGTCGTACATGCGAAAACAATTGTGCAATGGCTTTACTGCTTCCATCGGATGTTTCGGTGGGTAACACGGGGCGTTTTTGGTCAATGGACATGCCCACCTTGTAAAAGTCGTTGGATCCGGTGGATGGCAAGGGTGTAAACGAAAAACTGCTCGAAGTTGGCATGGTAAAATCCGGTACATCGGGCAAGGCTTCAGGTTGTGAAATTTGTTGCAAGGCTTCACTTTGGGCTACATTTTGAAGGTCTTGGCTCATATAATTGACCTTCTTTTGGTTTCGTAATATGAATAAATAGGCCACGGCAATGAAATAGACCATTGCAACAACAGGGTCAATATAGGCACTGTATACCAAAGATACCAATAAGATTGCTTTTATAAGGAAAAAGTCAGTTAAGGCCAATACTTGCCATGGCAAATAAGGCAACAATAAAAAGACCAGGACAAGTCCGCCAAGGAGGGTTGATGTTTTGACAATCATTTCTAACTATAGAAAACGGTTTAAAAATTGAGGAATATGTTTGTACAGGAAGAAACAGAGTTTCGCAATGAATTATAATGACTATGACAAGGTGTTGACGAGTAAAGGGTATGCTGTAAAAAAGTCATCCCTGACAACCGAAAAACAACAAATGATTCGTCAGCAACTTACCGTATGTCCCATCACCAATCAAAAGTTTGGAGGGACGGGAAGTCCATTTTGTGTGTATTTTGAAAGCAAGGATCGACTTTATTTGCCACGGCATTGGGCACGTGAGAATTTAGGCCCTGAAGACGCCAATGCATTACCGGAAGAGCAATTCTTACCGTCCCATATAACATTTCAAGGAAAACCGTTTGATTACCAGGAACATATTGTCCAGACATTCATGGATGCAGGGGCAAATGGTCTTATTTGTGTACCCTGTGGCAAAGGAAAAACCTTTATGGCCTTGTATATTGCCTACAAGTTAAAACAACGTTTCCTTGTCGTGGTGGATAAGGAATTCTTCTTGCAACAATGGAAGAGTGAAATGGAAGCCTTTTTCCCAGGTCTTCGAATTGGGATTTTGCAAGGATCCAAACTGGAAACAAATCCAGAAAAATACGATTGTACGATTTGCATGTTACAAACCTTGTGTCAAAAAGATTTTCCGTCGGCCACCTTTCGATCCTACGGGTTTACCATCTTTGATGAATGTCATCATCTGGGGGCCGCCCACTTTTCCCAAGCATTGCTCAAAGTCCAAACCCGCTACATGTTGGGATTGAGTGCAACTCCCACCCGTGATGATGGATTGACAAAAGTGTTTACATGGTATTTGGGAAACCCAGTATATTGGGAAAAAACACGAGAAGCCGATGAAACGGTGCAAGTCCAGGTACTCCAATATAAAACCAACGATAGTGCCTACAATGTCGAACCGGTCGATTACAAGGGCGATGTAATCATGGCAAAATTATTGTCGCAAGTCGTGGATTGTTTTGATCGTACGAAAAAAATCGTGGAAATTATCGAAAAATACGCAAAAAATGACAAATCTCGGCGAATTTTGGTATTAAGTGAACGAAAAAAACATTTGGAAACGATGGAAAATTTGCTGGAAAAAAGTGGATTGAAAGTTGGATATTATATTGGTGGAATGAAAGCCGACGTTCGTGAAGAATCTGGAAAGGAATCGCAAGTTTTATTGGCAACGTATGCGATGGCATCGGAAGGAATGAATATTAAGACCCTGAATATGGTGATTTTGGCCAGTCCACGAAAAAAAGTGGAACAATCGGTGGGTCGTATTTTACGACAACGAGTGGAAGAACGAACCTGTGCACCGATTATTGTGGATGTGGTTGATAGTCATGGATTGTACCAGGGTCAATATCGAAAACGTCGTGCCTTTTACAAAACCTGTGGATACAAGATTGTGAATGTGGGTCGTGAAGATACGACGGAATTGGAAAGTGTGGAGGATGTTGAACCAAACGAACCGGAAAAACCAGTGTCATCGTGTGGATTTGTGGATGACGACTAGTGTTTTTGGAAATGTTTTATAAAATGTTGAAATTCAAAACTTTATAAAATAGGAAAATTGAAATTTGAAAGACTTTGGGAAATCATGATTTGGATGCACAACTTTGTTTTTTAATGTTTACGACGATGGGTTTTACGACCCTTGCGTTGACTCTTGCGGCCACGACGTGCACGGGACTTACGACCCCCACCGGTTTTAATGCATGCACCAGATAATGATACTTGTCCAGGATAAGGAGTATTGATCATTTCCTTGGTTCCTGCCGCAGTTTGGAAGGAACTTGCACCGTCATAGGGAGCAAAATGAGTATATCCTGCACGGGGGGCATAGTAAAAAGAACTATCGACGCCACCGACCCCTCCATGTTGCTTACGACGACGATGGGTCTTGCGTGAACGATGTTTGCGACGACCCCCACTCATTGGTTTGAAGGGGACGACCGGACTGGGTTGATTGAGTGGGTTTCCAGTGGCGACCCCTGCTGAATCACCACATCCAATATAATCACGACCGGCCAAAGGAATATCGGGTCCTACAATTTCGGCAGTACGGAATCCGTAGTTTCCACCAGCTTGGGGGCTCATATTGGATACATCGTCTTGCATATTTTTGCTTAATTCTTCCATTTCACCCCCACCCTTTAACAAACCACCAAAACCGGGAAGACCACCAGATGTACTGGCTCCAGAAATGTACCCTGGACGGTCGGCGGCACCGCACGATGAAAAAGAGTTGACTTTTCCGTCATAGTTATTGATTGTCCCTGCGGCTGCAACGGGTCCACCAATACTGTAAGAACTTCCTAAACCGCCCCCATACGACTTGCGGTTATTGCGTCGGCATCCACGACGATGACTACGTTTTCTTGTATCACGGTAATTCATGATTCTCTAATGGTAGGTATTTATTTTGTAACACCGATAATTTCAAACTTTTCAAAGGGTTCATGCCAACGGATTTGTACAAGAATCGATTCGTGGTCCGCCAAGAGATTCCGCACTTGCAAGGAAATATCCAATTTCCGCAATGATGCCAAACCAAGTGATTCACCGTCCTTTGTTTGTAGTACATAACAATCCGTCAATTTCGATTTCGTATCCTTTTTGCAATATGCTTCGGTACATGTTTTGAGTTGGTCGGATATGAAATGCTTGTCTTTTTTGACTGGATTGGTTGCCATATGTTTTTGAAGTGGAACAATGACATTTGCAGGTACCGCTGCTGGTACAAAGACCGGCGAATCCTTTTTCTTGGGTTCTGGTTTGATGATTTGGATTTCCTTTTTGAACTCTGGTTTGAAAGGTTCTCGTGGTTCATATTTTGGTTTTACAGAGGGTGCCGATTGTGGAACAAGAAAGCCACGATTGCGTTCAGCGGTTGCTTCCATGGTATTTTTGACGGCAATTTTTGCGGTACCATACCCTGTCTTTTGGTGCTTCATGTGCTCTGGTACACGCATGACAAACTCGGGTATGACTCCACGGGTTTCTTCACGGTAGAGAAAGATGAAACGTTTCTTTCCTTGAATATCGGGTTGAAATTCAATGGCCATCGCAGGATCCAACTCTTGCAAATGAAGAATGGATTCAATACTATTCATTTTTGGCACGATAATTTCAAGTTGCACCGAGGGATGTTTTGGAACCAAGACCTTTTGAAACAAGGTTTTCAACGAATTGTACCGTTCACGATACGGTCTTGTTTCGTACATGTTTTGTTGATTCATGTACAAGATATCAAAGACATAGAGTTTGCGGTCTTGATGGTCATAGTAACATTCTCCAATAATGGGTCCGTGTGTTTGTAAACCGTGACTATGGACGGGGATTTTCGTTGTAAACATCTTTTCTGGATTTTTCATGTCCATCAAAATACATGGCGAATCTTCTTTTACAATAAACCACATGGGGCGACAATATGAAGGACGGGTCCATGTATAAAAGGGAAATTTAGAAAGGATCGAATATAGTTCTTCACGAATAATTTGGTAGGTGGATTGGGGAAGTTGCACTGTTTTCAAAAACTGTAAAACACTCTTTTGAAAACCATGGTTACACTTGTGTACAACCGCTTGGGTTCGCACTTGAAATGTACTCGAATTAATGGGCCGATAATTCATCATTTTTACGTTCTATAATAGAAAGATAACTATTATTTAAGTGCAGAATAATCACTTAATTTTTTCACAAGATTGCATTGTTAGATGGCTCCATAATAATTGGGTTCTTCATGGGCAACAATCGATCCGTCAAAGACTCCCCCATTTTGTACAAGTTCAGGACTGTATTGTTGAACTTGTTGACCCTCCATGGAATAGGGATTGGCAACACCGGATGCTTCGGCAATGTACGTTGACTCGGGAACAATTCCAGGACCAAAGTTACGTTCAGGATAAGTGAGACTTTCAGGGGCATAGGCATCTTCATGGCGTTCCATATAGGGGTCTGCAGCTTCGACCGGTGGATTCATGACGGCTCGGCGTTGTTGTAACGGTACATTCATCGAAGGAGGATTTGGTCCCGATGGAACGGTGGAGGCTGGTCCATAGGAAGGTGGTGCGTGAATGGTGGGGGCAATACCGGGTGCAAATGTTTCAGGTACAAAGGACTTGTAAATGAAATAAGCGGATATGGCTAAAATAAGAAAAAAGATTGCTCTTTGTACTACCATTTATCTAAATCGTAGGATAAAAAACAATTTACAAATTCTCCGACAGTGATAGATTCAAATGGAGGGGGTTGCACAAAACATTGTCGATGAAATTATCAAGGATGCGTATGAAGTTATTAAAGACGGCGTCATTACCATTAACGAATTAATTGTTTTGGGTGGTAGTTTAGCCCAAAAAGTTGGATATTTTCAAACATTAAGTGGAAGTCAAAAGCAAGAATTAATTATCTATTCCATTAAAGCCGCAATTCAAAAAGTCTTAAAAGAAAAGGAACCCATTTTAAAGGACGAAGTCTTTGCAGATTTGAAGCAAAAGTTGCAAATGGCAGAAGAATTTGCAAAAAATACGTTGCCCACAATCTTATCCTTGATTGTGGTGGCCAGTCGTGGACAAATCCAAGTCGATCATACACAAAAGGCTCAAGGTTGGATTCAAAAGTTATTGTCTTGTTTTGGAAAGACTGTTGAAGTGTTGGAACCACCGAAGAAGCTTACACTGATTGAGTTACCACAAAAGAAGGAGTCTTCCACTGCGGCGGAATCTGTGCAAGTTCAGGTGGAGACACCAGGTGATAAACAATAGGATCTTGGAAACACGGCATGACAATCCAATCTTCGTGAATGGGTACCAGGGTTTCAAATAGGATGGTAGTATCGTTTTCTACCACGACCTTTTTCTCTTCAATTCTATAATTATAAGACGTTTCATCACCCGTTTTATCATGATAGAATGTTTCCTGAAACCACCACCCACCATGTAATACACGATAGGTTACGTCACATTTTGTGGATGGGGAATCGTTCGACGCAAAGATTGTTTTTCGTAGGATTGGATTCATAATTGCGTAAAAATTGAAGCATATTTAAGCAATTTTTTCATTATATTGTTAGATTCAAAATGTCACAAACATTATACGGTGTATTATTGCAAGCAAAGGGGGAAATCAAAAAATGCAAATTGGCCGATAGTTTGTATGCCGCTGTAAATGAAGAAAAACTGATGACGATTTTAAAACGAAAACAAACTCCTTCCCAGCTGGGGGTCTATAAATTTAACAATCTGAACCTGTATCTTTTCGGATACAAGGAAGGGCGTGCGGGTACGGAAAACAAACATGAATTGCCACCTCCGTACGATAAAACCTTGTTTTTCGGCGATATTTTAGTGGTTGCATCCAAAGGAAATGCGTGGAATAAAGATTTTCAGTCGTTTTTGCCAGAAATGTACGAAACATTTTACGAAAAGGCGTTTGGTGGTTTTGAAGATATTGACGAAGACGATGAAAATGACGAAAGTAGCGATGAAGAAAGCGTCGTATTGGAAGAAATCGAAGAGGAAATTGTCGAGGAAAAGGAAGCGGAGGATGATGAATCCGATGAAGAATCTGACGAGGAGGAAGAAGAGGAATCGGAAGCGGAAGATGGAAATGATGAAGATGGTGAAGGTGATCTTCCAAAAGATGAGGATGATGAAGAGGTTGTTGTACCCGTAAAGAAAAAGGCACCTGCAAAGAAAAAGACGACCAAGGCGAATTTGTTGATTATGAGTTCCCTGGGTCGTGCCAAACAACAACAAATTGCCTTAAAACCAGGGTTTGTCGAATTGGATACCAATCAAAATCGCCCAATTCCCAGTGAACCTGGAAAAGAACAAGCCTATCGCCAACACATTTGTAAACTCATTCGTGAACAATTTGGAAAGGCATTAAAGGAAAAGCAAGTGATTCATTTGGAACAAGTCATCTTTGATATTACTATCCAGGAATCCCTCAAGAAAAGTGTATTGCGTAGTTTTGAAAACCAATTATTCCAGACATTGTATACCAGCAGTGCTCGTAAAATCATTGGAAACTTGTCGCAAAAGTCCTATGTTGGGAATGAAACCCTCTTTCCAAAAATCAAAAAGGGTGATTTGTCGTTTGACCATTTACGCACGATGAATGATACAGACTTATGTCCTCACTTGTACAATGAAATGAGAGACCGTCAATTGCAACGTGAACAAAGTCAATTGGAAGGAAACAAGGCCATGGCAACCGATAAATTCAAGTGTAATCGTTGTGAAAAGCGTGAATGCACGTACTATGAACTCCAGACCCGAAGTGCGGATGAACCGATGACCATCTTTATTAGTTGTTTGAATTGTGGAAAACGTTGGCGACAATAAACCCGAACATTTTCGCAAAGAAAGGTAGGACATTCTATGGATTCGGACGATACTCGCTCGTCTTGTTCTGAAGGATCGTGTTTTTCCACGTCTTCTGCACCTGCCGCCGATAGTCCATTATATTTACAAAAACAACTTTTTTATAATACACTACAAAAACAACCACGTCGTAACGCTATTACGGCATATATTCATTTAAAAAATAAGGATCAAGTAGAGGATCTTGTGCAATGCCACATACGAAAAAACAGAAAAAATATGGGCAGCACAAAACACGACATGCACAAAAGTCGAAGAGTGCAAAAATCCCGTACGTACAAAGTCCGTCACGAAACGTTCATCCAGGGAGCGACTTTTATAAATATGTCAACGGGGTTTGGCAACGACACGTTCATATGCCCAGTTTTATGAGCAGTTATGGAGTTTCGGATGAGATTGAACATGTCATTCAAAAAGAGTTGCAAACAATTGTATCCGATTGTCGTCAAAGTTATTTACACAATCCTGATAAACGTCTTTCCTATTACGTGAAAAATATTGGGATCATGGCCCAATCCGCATTACATGTTCCGAGCCAAATCAATAGTGTAAAATATTTACGGAAATTAATCTCGCAAGTCTATTGTTTGCGGTCAAAGGAAGAGGTTGCCTATATGCTCGGTTCTTTGATTCAAAAAAAGGTAAAGATGCACACATTGGTTTTCATTGCCCCCAGCCAAGATACAGGAATCAATCATATATGTTTAACCTATGGGGACAATGGGTTACCAGATCCGTCGTATTATACCCTCCAAACCCCTCAAAATAATCAAATTTTGGAGCAATACAATCAACTCTTGACAAAATTAGGCACCATGCTAGAAGTTGAAAAGTTGCCATCCTTGCTTGGAATGGAAACGATGGCTGCCAAAATATTTGAAAAAATAAAGGGAAACAGTCAAGATGAAAAGGTTTTTACGGGTCATCAATTGCATCATACCTACAAATATATTCCATGGGACAACTTTTTCCAAGGTCTTATGAATTGGGAAACGGATGCATACAAGGAAAAAAAGTTTCTCATGATGTCTGATGCATGGTTTCATTTTTTAAACAAGTGTTTTCGTACCTTTTCTCTCGATTCGTGGAAAATATGGACGATTGGGAATCTTATAAATTATGCATTGCCTATTCTTCCACCTCCGTATGATGACATGCATTTTTCCTTGTTTGGAAAAAAGTTGCGTGATCAAACCGAAAAGATTCCACAATATCAATTGACGTTACGTTTAATTCAAGATTGGTTGCCACAATCCTTGGGTCGACTCTACGTGGAAAAGTATGTTCATCCAAAATTAAAAAGCGAAGTCACACATTTATCCAAGGAAATTATGGATGCCACGGTTGAACATATTGGTGCGACCGAATGGTTATTGCCATCAACTCGCAAGATTGCACAGAAAAAGGTAAAAAATTTATATTTGGGCGTGGCATATCCATACGAGTTTGATGATAATACAAAAGAATGTGTTTTGGATTCAAAGAATTTATTCTATAATATTTTAGAAATTGGAAAATGTTCCTTTTTGTATGAATGCAATGATATTGGAAAACACGTGGATGTAAAACGATGGGATGACCAGGTCTTTGTGGTCAATGCATTTTATTACAATGAAGGAAATCGTCTTATTTTACCGTCTGGGATTTTACGCTGGCCCTTTTTCGATGTGAATGCATCCTTGGGATGGAATTATGGAGGAATCGGATGTACTCTGGGACATGAAATTACACATGCATTTGATGTGGATGGTCGTGAATATGATGAAAATGGCTTGTATGGGAATTGGTGGAAACCCCAGGATAATCGTAAATACAATGAAAAGACGAAATCATTGATTCAATTGTATAATAAAACTGCATACATGAATAAATATATTAACGGAAATATGACATTGAGTGAAAATATTGCAGATTTAGGGGGGATGGCATTTGCGTTGGCTGCCTTGAAAAAACGAATGCACGAAGAAAAATTGAATCCCCCTCAACAAAAGAAAATGTATCAGGATTTTTTTATTTCCTATGCCACTTCCTGGCGTACAAAAGAAAAGCATGCAAAAGTATTGCAAAGTTTGTTTATGGATGTTCACGCCCCACCACCCATCCGTGTCAATAATATTGTGTGCCAATTTGACGAATGGTATGAATGTTTTGATATTCAACCAAGTCATGCATTGTATAAAGCTCCTGAAGAGCGGATTCGTATTTTTTAAAGAAAAAAGGGTTTATAAATAAAAAAGACAAGAAACTCTTTTATTTATAATGATTGTAAACAAATTTATTGAATCATGAAATCTTGAAGACGCCAATATTCAAAGGTTCCGTCTGGCATGGTTCGCTTTACAATAAAGGGGAGCTTTCGTTCTTCCATTTCCATACGTGCAATGGTAATAACGTCATTCACATGGGGTGGGACTTTGATGTATGGTTGTGCACCTTGGGATAGCTGATTTGCACGAAACCCAATCATTTTTGTTTTTTCATATTGGGTCATGAATGGACGGCTCTTGTGATTGGGATCCTTTTTTGGATCTGGGGGATATGATTTTTGAGGAAGCGTTTTATACACTTGTTCGACATAATCGACCACACATTCTGGGTGATGGCGGTACAAGAATTTCATGGCTCGTGCATCCCGTTGTCCTTCTTTTACTTCTTTGAGACCATCCACAATTTCATCATCGATCTCTTCGGTGATCATATCATCCTCACCGTCTTCGGCGACAAATTCTTCGTCATAACGTTGTTCATCGGCCATAGTATCGTATATCTATGAAGGAAGGAGAATCTTTTTGAAATCAATTTTACGTAACTTTTGCAAAAGAGGAAAAAAATTGGCTTCGGAAATGGCTTAAACAGATAATAGTATATTTTCAGTAGAAATGGACACAACACAAGCTTTTGAAAATCAAGAAACCGTCGTGGAAACTACAAAACCATACGAAGTTATTTCGTACAATGATTTTGAATCCATGAATCTTCCTGACACCCTTTTACGTTCCATCTTTAGTTATGGTTTTGAAAAGCCATCCGCCATTCAATCGGTTGGGATTGCCCCAATGGTTCAGAACCACGATGTCATTGCTCAAGCACAATCGGGTACTGGAAAAACGGGTACATTCTGCATTGGTGCCATTAGTAATGTCGACCCAGCCTATAAAGGTGTACAGGTGATTGTATTTGCACCGGTTCGTGAATTGGCACAACAAATTGAATATGTTGCCAAGCATCTTTGTGAGCACAACAAGGTCAAGGTGTATAGTGCAACGGGTGGTACTCCAGTGCGTGAAGATATTCAAGCCATTCGTAACGGTGCACAATTCCTTGTAGGTACCCCTGGACGTATCTTTGACCTGCTCAACCGTGAAAATCTCATTGATCGTGGTCGTATCAAGTACCTTGTCTTTGATGAAGCCGACCAACTTTTATCCGACAAGTTCCGTGACCAATGTATGGAAATCTTGAAGCTTGGATTTCCTCCATCGGTTCGTGTTGCACTCTTTTCGGCAACCATGCCAGACAGTGTCCGTGAATTTTCCGATAATCTCCTCCAAAATCCTGTGCGAATTCTTCTTCCACCGGAACAAGTGACCCTCGATGGTATCAAGCAATACTATGTGGAAATTGAGCGTGAAGAGTGGAAGTTTGATGTTCTTTGCGACATTTATGCACAACTCAACATTACCCAAGCCATTATTTATTGCAACCGTCGTCAACGTGCGGAATGGCTTGCCCAAAAGATGAAGGAAGCCGGTTTCAGTCTCGAATGTATTCACGGTGACATGGAAGTCCGTGAACGAAAGCGTCGTATGGATGAATTCCGTAAGGGGGGTGTGCGTGTTCTCATTTCCACCGATATGTTGGCTCGTGGTATTGATGTGCAACAAATCAGTCTTGTCATCAACTTTGAACTCCCTCAACAAAAGGAAAATTACATTCACCGTATTGGTCGTAGTGGTCGTTATGGTAAGAAGGGTGTTTCCATTAACTTGATTGATAAAAATACAGAAAGTGCATCCCAACGTGATATTTGTGAATTCTATCGTACCAACATTCAAGAACTCCCTAATGATTTGGCTCGTTTGATTTAATGTGAAGACCCTTCCAAGAAATCCAATCGCCAGAATCGATATATATAAAACGTCTTCTCCCATATGGAATGATATGGGTTTCAATTTCACGTAAGAAATCAAGATTGGTAAGTACATAGATGTACGCTTTTATTTTTTTTTCGTTGACAAGAATTAAGGTCGATTGTCGTGTGTAATTGTATTCGAGTTTATCAATCTGGGTTAGAAATGTATTTCCATCTTCACATATTTTATATAAATCCCCCACAATTTGTATTTTTTGATAGTTTGGAAATTCATATTCCGTCGTATAGGGAAATGAACCAGATGTTAGACCAATGAAGGAGTATGTATGTTCCGTTTTGTATTGTCCAAGATATTCAATTTCTGTGCTGGATTCAATCACAGAATAATTTGTTCCAGATTTTCGTAATGTTCCATAAAAAAATATATACTCACCCATTCTATTCCTTCTTATATTTTCTTCTTAAATAAAAGAAAGAATATTTTATAAATGATATTTAACTTACACTATCCACATCGGTTTCTTCGTCGTCACTTTCAACAAGTCCATTTTCATTCATACGAATGGTAAAGGAAATCGTATCAATCGAAGTACTGCTTTCTGGGTTGGGACGTAGTACAGGGGCTTGTCGTGTGGTTTGTGGGGTGGTTGTTGCCGCATCACCTCCTTGCTCACGAATATCGTGATTACAATTGGGACACCGCACATTTCGTTGAAACCAGGTATCAATACATGTTTTGTGGAAAATATGATGACAGGGTTGAAGAACACGCACAGGACTTTCCACCGCAATTGCATCCAAACAAATACTGCAATTTTCATGCACATCGTCTTGGGATGCATTTCGAGAGACCGAACCACATTCAATTTGTTCTGCACTGGGGCGTACCACAACCGGTTGCAAGTTTTGGAGATTTGCGGTACCTAACATAGAACTTAATACGTTAGGACGACCAAAGCCAAATCCAGAAAGGGCGAAAATACTGTCCATCAGCGAGGTTACCTCATTTTCACGGGGTCTTTGGAAAAGAGTTTCACGACGGGATTGCTGGGGTCGGTTCAGGGTTTCTTCAACCGCTTGACGAAAGGATGTTGAATTCGTATGCACTCGAGGCCGTATCTGTGGTTGAGTTTGACGCTGGGTTCGTGTTTGGGGTTGGGGCGGCGGTGGTTCCAGAAAGGAGGGTTGAACCATACGGCGTAATTCTTCCAATTCTTGGGCTTGTGCACGTTGAATGTAATATTGTTGTTCAGCATAGGAATGATAGTTGTGTCGACTGCGTAATTGTTGTTGAATGTACGATACAAGTTGGGGTACCGTCTGAAATTGATTGGGGTCTCCAAAGATAAGTTCAGGAAACAAGTCATAAAATTCATCAAGGGGGGATGATGACCCAAACATTCGATTCATTTGGAAGGGAAAGTTCATATTATTACGAGTGATTGCGAAATTATTTTGTCAATTTTTCCCCGAAAAAGGCATAAAATTGAATGTTTGTATCAAATGAATTGGTAACAGAATATGGATTCGGATGATGACAATATGGTTTCGTCTGAAATCAAAGTTGAAAAGGAAGAAAAGCGAGGCGTTGTCGGTATGGCAAATCTTGGCAATACATGTTTTATGAATGCATGCATCCAAAACATTCGTCATATTTTGGAGTGGACTATCTTTTGCACCAACGGGAAAATAAAAGACCACATTTCCGATGAATCATCAACATCTTCCAAAATATTACTTGCCTACTCGGATTTACTCAAAAGTCTTTGGGCAGGAAGTTCACCAGCGTACGTAAATCCAAAGGGTTTTTACCATATTGTAAAGGAACAAGTCAAAGATACCTTGTACGAAGATTTTGGAAAAAAGACCCCCCAAGATGCTCATGAATTTCTGGTATGGTTATTGGATCAAATGTACATGGGGTCTCAAAATAAAGTACACATGGAATTGCTGGAAAAAGATCATAATTCCATGAATTACAAGGCCTCCATTGCATGGAAGAATGCGTTTGAAAACGCCTATAGCCCCCTTTCGGATATTATTTTCGGATTACTTCGGATTCAAAACACATGTCAACGTTGCAACCAATCCTTTTACCGATGGGAAACGTTTAATACATTAAAGATTGGTGTAGAAAATTCGCATTTGCTTAAAAATCTGGAAGCCGAGTTTGGCGAAGAAGAAATCGAAGACTATGATTGTGAAAATTGTAAGGCACCATCTGGTTCTCGTCCATCATGTAAAAAGACCATCAAAATTTGGCGTTTACCAAAAATCCTAATTTTGACACTAAAACGGTTTAGTTATGATTCGTTTGGACGTAAGAAAATGGAAAATGTTGCGATTGACGAAACGCTGGAATTTGAATCGTATTTTGTGGATGAATCCAAGGAAACAAGTAAAACTCGAAAGTACAAACTCTTTGGCACCGTCGACCATCATGGGTATTCAATGGGGGGTGGACATTATACGGCCCAATGTTACTCGTTAATTTACAAGCACTGGTATTTGTATGACGACGAAACGGCCTACAATGTTCCAAAACCCGTATTTGGACCGCAAAACTATCTCCTCTTTTACCGCCAAGAACATGTGATTCCCACAAAAGAATAATGTTTGTAAATTGTACAGCATCTTTTTTATTGAACCTTCATTGCGTAATCGTTAAAGGTTTCAATATGCCCATCATGTAAAAAGATGGTTTGGATGGCCCCTAAAAATCCACGGGGTCCGCAAACACGGAAATGAATATGGGGTTCAAGACGTCCACGCATGGGAACTTTATAGGCTTGGGGTTGACGCACCTTTAAGAGAGCAACACCATCTCCGTTTGCAGTGGTGACTCCTGCATTCTTGTATTGTAAATAAGCTTGGTCATAGGTTTTCAAGTTTTCAATCCCATCATTGTCGGGCTCGGAAGCCCAGTATAGTACTTTGGCATGAGGGGCTACTTGTACATTTTGACTTACAGTTGCACCATCGGGACTAAAGTCACGCAAGACACTGCATGGAAATACGGTTTCTCCTAAAAAGGGTAAATAGGTATCCCGTGAAAACATGATACTGATGGCGGCAATCCCCACCAATACAAAAATAAATCGAGAAATGAGACCCTTACCAAAGACAAGGGTTACCAAATCCTTTTGAAATACGCCAAATACCAACCAATTCAATCCACCTACAATTAAAAGAACCATGGCAATTTTAAACATCATTTTTTCCATGTATTTTACATGTGCACCGTACGAATCACTGTCCATATTTTCTATACTATTACAAGAAAAATGAATTGTGCACGATGTCGTTGGGGTCCTGGTACAACTTCCTCGAAACCCCCAAATACAGAAAACGCAAAACAATTGGAATCTTCATTGAGTGCAATGATGCAAGCACGCAATGCACAAGATAGTGATTTATGGGAATCACCGGCAACGTATTTACAACCCACCCATGCATCCAATGGGCAAGAAAAAAAGACCCTTTTACAATCTAAACCTACACAAAAGTAACCCGTCTAAATGTACATGCCCATCGGTGGCTTGTCACGACTTTCCTTTTTCTTGAGGAAGACATCAATATGCTCCTTTTTGAGTTCAAAGGGGAGTTTGAAATCTTTGATGTAAAATGGCAACGATTTGTCATTATACATGCGAAGCATATTGAGTTTGAGGGTGATTTGTTCGAGACACCGCTTGAGTTCACGGACACCGTTTTCTTCCTTGGCATAGTGTTCAATAATATGTTTGATGAGATCTTGACTCATTCCCACCTTTTCACCAAGACCTACTTCCTTGAGGGCTTGTGGCCAAAGATAGTTTTCGGCAATAGCACACTTTTCCTTTTGGTTGTATCCTTGGAGTTCCACTACGACGAAACGGTCTAGAAGAACCTTGTCAATTCGGTTAATGTCATTGCCACTAAAGACAAACATGACACGACTCAAGTCAATAGGGATGCCTGAAAGATACTTGTCTTCAAACACATCGTTTTGAACTGGATCCGTCATGTGTACAAGAAGGTGTTGTACTTCTTCACCCTTGCTGGTTGTACTAATCTTGTCCAGTTCATCAAACATGAGAATCATACTCATGCTTTTTGCAGCCGCAAGACAGTTTACAATTTTCCCACAATGACTGCCTTCATAGACAAGTTGGTGACCTGTATATGTGGTTGCATCACTGTCACCACCAAGACTTACAAATTGGAAGGGCCATTCAAGTGCCTTTGCAATACCATTTTTGATAAGGGAGGTTTTACCAATACCAGGTGGGCCAATAAGAAGGAGACTGAGACCACGACTGTTTGGGTTTACAATGCGGCGACTAATGAATTGGAGAATTTGGAGTTTGGCTTCGTCTTGACCATAAATTGCATCTTCCAAACACTTCTTGGCACGCTCCATGAACTTTCCACAAGCTTCATTGCCGTCATCGAGTTTTACCGGAATTTCCTTGTAAATTCCAAGAGGAAGACTGGTAATCTTTTCGAGCCAGTTACGAAGCTTGAAGTATTCACCACTACCAGGATCCATGTTTTGGAGACTATTGTACTTGGCCATGACCATGGATTGGGTTTCGGTAGGAAGATTCATCGTCAGAATCTTGAACATGAGATTTTGATCTGGGTTGCTCAAGGATACGTCATTTGTATGAGTTTCAAGAACATCGAGGAGTTTTGCCTGTTGTTCCTTTGGAAGGGCCTTGAACATGTCAATTTGTGTATCAATATTGTTTTCTTCCACGGGTTTCGTTACAAGTTTGACAAACTTTTTGACGTCCTTGGATTCCTTCTTCATATTATGACGCTTTGGAACCATGCGTTGACTACTTCCAAATCCACCGAGATGAATTTGAATTCCTTGAAAACCTTCTTCATCCTCATCTTCTTCATCATAATCCTCATCTTCATCCTCGTCGTATTCTTCCTCTTCTTCGGATTCATCTTCGTCCTCCTCCTCTTCCTCCGAGGAAGATTCATACTTTTTCGACTTTTTGGTTGGCTTCTTTGCCTTTTTTGAAGAACGCTTATGTTTTCGCACAATCTCTTCTTCGGATTCCTCGGATTCACTTGTCATGTACGATTCTTCTTCACTGCGGTCCGATTCCTCCGATTCTTCACTGGTTTCCACAAACTTGTACTTTTTCGACTTGGTTGGTGCAACAGCCTTCTTCTTTTTTGAAGCCGCATCCTTACTGCGAGTTGCATACTTTTTCCGAGAGGTTACAATATCGGATTCCGAGGAGGGAATGTATTCTTCTTCCGATTCATCACTGTAGGCAATGAGTCCACGAATGTTGCCCTTACTGTCGACACTTTCATCTTCATCGTCGTCATTACGCCCACCCTTCTTTTTACGAAGGTTCTTGAGCTTCCAATTGTTCTTATTATCTTTGTTGGATGGCATTGTAGAATTACTACCAGAATTTTAAACGTAAATCAATTCAATTTTATAATCGTTCGAAAAAATTATAAAAAAGAATTTACAAACCTTATATTGTCTAACGACGACGAGTGTAACGACGAGACTTCTTACCCTTGCCCATCTTGAATGGGATGAGTCCGGAAAGAATGTTATCTCCAGAACGGACAAGGTTGGAACCAGTATTTTTCAAGGTGTAGAGGGTGTTGCGACCAATACGACCGACATTACCAACACGACGACCAACATAATTGGTACCACGCTTGAAGGTACGACCCACTAAACCAGCAGTCTTATTGACTGGGCGGTAAACATACCCTAAAACACCACGACGGGAGCTACGATTCTTGCGAGATTTGGCCATTTGTTTCTATTATCAAATCAAGAAAATTTACCGCAAAATTTAGGATGGGAAAAAGTCTTGAATATCCATTATACGAAATTGAGCTTTTTTGCTGAGACCGGGATATTTTTGTTTTTGGTTGTCAATAAGCTCTTGTAACAGAGGGCGATAGGTCAACGCAATCTTGTCTCGCATTTCAGTCAGCTGTTTATTTTCCTTTGTACTAAAGGGAGTTGTAATACGATATAAACATTCAATACAATCTTCGATGACACTATGATTCTCCTTTTTCTCGGAAAGGAGTTGCACTTGTCCAATAAGAATATCATAAATCTTCATTAAATCATCCAATGTCAATACTTGTAAACTGGTAAGTTCCGCCAAGAATTGACTGTATCCCAAACGATACTCTTTACTGTGCATTTGTTGAATGGACTCGTCACTGGATTCATCACCCACTTCCTTGAAGATTTCAATATACTTGTAATACAATTCCATCATTTCATTATGGAGCGATTTATACCCCTTTTGCAATTCGGATAAGAGTTTTGCATACAAGGGACAATAGGAAATCTCACTTGCAGCCTTTTTAAATACAAGAAGCAAGAACGCTTTGAGAAATTCTTTATCATCACTGTCAAGTACTTGTTGAATAAAGGATTTAATTTCACTGTAATTCTTTGTACTAAATCGATTCAGTTTGGATAAAATAAGGTTATTCAAGATTTGATTGTCCATATTATCGGATCGTGAAAATCGACTGACATATCGATTGTACCCAGATGGTTGATAGGGTTCCTTTTTCCCTTCTTCTCTTTTTTGCACAGGTGGATTTGTTCCCATAGAACCCTTTGAACTACCCCATACGTTTCCATTTCCATCCGTTGATTTACCCGAACGGAATGCCATGGGAACACTACTTTGATTTGGTCTTGGGGTCGTCACAGGAGACGAGGTTTTCGAATTCGTGTTTGACTTTCGCCATGAATTATCCATACTTGGTCCAAACTTTGTATACTCATCTTGTTCGGCTTGATAACATTTATTCTTTACAATACGTACCTTTTCCAATACCTCCTTTGGCAAGGATGCCTTAAAACCTTCACGATTTTCGAAAAGTTTACGAATTTGGTCTTCCACTGGTTTACTGGATGCTTGCATTCCTACAATATGTATTTGCGAATTCATTAAGTCCCCTTTTGCGGTTAAATGTAGAATTTACGATTTCAATTTTATGATAGAATATGATTGATACGATTCTAAAAGAAAGTCAATTGGATCAAATTCAATTGCCATGGACATTTTATACAAAATCAGGAAATGAAGCATTTTATAGCACGTTACGTCATTTACACACCAATCCAACCTTTTTAAAAAAACGGGCCAATACAATTTTATTGTTGCGGCAGAAAATTCAGGAGGATGATACATATAAAACCCAACTTGTCCACACATTGGAAAATTTAAAGACCCAAGAAGCCATTTTCGGCGATTCATGGAAGGTGGAAGAAACCAATCAAGAAAATACAAGCACCAACGAAGAAGCCGAGTCCCAGGTATTATTTACCAGCAGTGTGTTGCGTATTTTTAATCAAATTCCCTATTTTATCAATTTATTACTACTCTTAAAAGTATATTTGAATCCCATATTTTCCTTATTTATCCCCATTGTAATTTTAATTGTACCCTACTTTCTTATGCAAAGCTTTTACAATATGAATATTTCATGGGAGGTCTATAAAGGAATTGTGTATAACATGGTTCTTGGGATAAAACCTGGAGACCCCTGGACCATCAAACATATATTTCAAGTGTCGTGGACCTTGTTTGGCGTTATTCAAAGTATGGTTCAACCGTTTATGAATGCATATCACGTTCACAAGATTTCGAAAAAGATTCATGCACGTGGCGAGGCCTTGTGTGCATACATGGAAAATGTAAAAGTCTTGGTCAGCTTATACAAACAAGTGGGATGTTCAGATCTTCACATTCCTGATTTTGGAACAAGCCCCTACGGAATCGTGGCCTATATTCAAGACAATCCATCCTTTTTTGCCTATGTAAAACGTCTTGTGGGAACGATGGATGTATATTATGCCTTGGCAAATGATCCACAATGGACAAAAGTTCAATGGAAGAAGAACGGATTTACCCTTGTGAATTTCTACGATTTGGCCATTGATTCATCCAAGGCGGTGAAAAACAGCGTAACGTTGCACGGACACAGTTTACTTACGGGTCCCAATCGTGGAGGAAAATCGTCGTGTCTGCGAGGAATTTTACAACAAGTCATTTTCGCCCAATCGTTTGGTATGGTATATGCAGAAAAGGGGATCTTTCAACATTTTGATTGGATTTGTACACGTATTCAAACGGGGGATAAACCAGGCAAGGTATCCTTATTTGAATATGAAGTCAAAAAGGCGTCCCAGATTTTACAACAATGTGTCCAACCCAATCGCCGTGGTCTTGTGTTGATTGACGAACTCTTTCACAGTACAAATCCACCGGATGCTGAAATCAGTGCCAAAATCTTTTTAGAACAATTGTGGAAGCAAAATCACTGCTCCATCATTTCCACCCATTTATTTTCCTTGTTGGATTATGCCCCCAATCATATTCAACCCTTGTGCATTGAAGCATCCGAAAATGATGGCGAAATTACCTATCATTATACCTTACAACCAGGGGTTTGTTTTGTGAGCAGTGTCAAGGATGTGCTCAAAGAAGCAGGATTGTTGCGTTAATTTAAACATCCGAAAAACTACGAACGCAATAGAATTATGATTAGTGAGGCTGCACTTTTAGGCGTTGTCCTGTTCCTCGTATTTGGTGCGGCATGCTATTATTTGTACATGCGGATTGAACAAACCGAAAAGAAGGTTAGTGTTATGGAAAATATATTACTTGACTTGAAGGTTGCCACCGAAAATACACTCTTATCGTCTCGTGATTACGACGATGATTACGCACCATCTTCCTCTTCTTCCAAACCTGAACATACCCCTGTATACGAATCCTTCCATGAATCTGGAGTACAACAACATGAAAAAACAGAATCGCAAGAAACAAATGAAGAATTCCTTCCGTTTGAACCTGCACCCAAACCCATTTCCGGCACTGCACAAAGTGCACAAACCCCAAAATTATCCGTCAATTACGAAAGCATGACCTGGAAGGAACTTCTTGTCATTGGTCGTGGACGAGTGGTTGGATATAGTCACATGTCCAAAGCACAATTGGTGGATGCCTTGAAACGGATTGATGAAGGTACCTTGGCACCAAAGGGTGGTGTAAAGCAGGAAGAAACAATTCCATTAACCACCTATACAATTTCTTCTTCCGACAAGAATGATAGATTACAAGAAGTACAAGATTTACCGGCATTTGACGACAAAAACGCATTTTCTACAGAGGAAACAATTGATCAATCCATGGTAGAGTAAAGTTTCCATGGATGCACAAGGATTCCGATTACCACAAGTGCCACGGTTTTTAATAAGCCCCAATAATGAAGTCATACAAAGTTTTCAAGACAAGTTTACCGTCGTACCACGAAAGTCATTACCCACGGCAGATAGTCGGTACCCAGATTATGCTGCACCCATGAGTGATGGACGGATTATTACCGATTGGCGGAGTCGATGCCAAACGACCATTCCCTTGACCAATCAAGAGGCCGTAAAAAATTGGTTGGTTCACAATGCCGATGAAATTATGAATGTAAGTCGCTATCGTCAAGTGGAATATACGGGTGCACTTTACGGAACCGCACGTACCGAAATGCCATTTGAACAAAGCCAAGCCTGTAATCCCTATGGATGTGCCATTGAACAAACAAATACAAATGGAGTTGGTATAACCCGACACGAACCCGTGCCAGAACTATTTGGAACGTTTACGTATCACCAACCTTCCAAAATTTTGCGTGAAAATGTCCAATTGAATCAAAAGAATGAATATGGACGAAATACAACTCGTCGTTGGGCAAACTTGTTGAGTCAAACCCAAGGTTAAAAGCAAGATGCAATAAAAACTATTTTTTCGTTATATGATACGGAAAAAATAGGTAACAAAATCTTGTATCTACGTTTCTATTTCTCAACTTATTTCTTTTCATTATTTTCAGGCAAACTAATTTCAATACCACGAAAGGATACATTGACACTGTCTTCAGGTTCAACGGGGGGTGATGAATAGGCTGACACATTGGTTTCCGTGGTATATCCGCTTTGATTGGTGGAATTAAAGTTTGAATCCCCCAAATCCAAGACAATTTCGTTCAAGGGGGTCGGTTTTTCTTCCGAAAAACTCACGGCTCGTTTCGATGAATTCAATGCAAACTTGTTTTTCAATTCACTGACTTTTCCACTATTCGAAACCTTTTCCAATTCACGTTTTCGTTCCTCTTTTTGTTTTTCAAAAAGTTCGACACTACTGGGTTTTGGTTCCGAAGAACTTTTTCCAGTTCGAAGTTTTCGTTGTTCCTCCAAAATTTGGGTAGCAATTTTCCGTGCCTCTTCAATGGCAGCGTTTCGCATACGATGGTCCAATTCTTCCACGATAATATTTTTTAACACCATCTTCTTGTGGTGCAAGGTCAATGCAGCTTCGGCGGCAATACGTTTTAAACGTGCACCACTATCCTTGTACACTTTGGTATGTTCCAAAATCCCCACCACTTCTGGCTTCTTGACATCGGCCTTGGAAAACAAGGCATTAAATTCCTTAATAATGGGGTCTGGAATTGCCGGCGATTGTTCAATCAAACGATCTAATTCAACACGAAACATTTTCAAAAAGTTGAAATTGTCCATACGTTCATTGGGGTGCAAACTCATTTCAATACAAATGAGACGATTGAATTTTCCCCAACTGACGGCGGCCAAATGGTGGGCTTCGCAACCTTGTGCATAGCGTAAAAAGTTACCCACTGTGGTAATAATCCCCGCCAAAATACTCACACCCCCAATACCACTTTGCACATATTTCTTCAAATCTGCATCACTTCCTGGTGGAAAAAAAGAATCCAAGGACAAGGATGCTGAACCGGTAAGTGTCGACAAAATAATTACCGGTATGGTAATCATACGATCCCGCCCTCCAAACAAACGGCTCGTACGTTCGTGCATCCAACGGTAACATGCCGCCTTATCCGCCCAATCCGCCATAAGGTCTTCTAATTCTGCCGTCCACCCATTTAAAAACTTTTTCTTGGGCTCTTCTTGACTATCTGTACTTGTCGGTGTGTTACTTCCATCATTCCCAGACATAATGGTCTCCTAAAGATTCATTGCAAAATAATTTTAGAAGAATGGCAACACGTGTACTTTGTTTTGATATTGGGATTAAAAACTTGGCATGGTGTGTTTTGGAAGCAGCCAGCAACCAAACCTACAAGATATTGGGATGGGACAATGTCAACATTATGGAAACCGAAGAAAATGCAACCCCGAAACTCGTATGCTGTGGCTGCAAGGCAAAACCATCCTTTCTCCACAATGATGCACTCTATTGTGCACGCCATTGTCCAGTGACCCACCCTCCCTTAAAAGATGCAGACGGGAAGCCTTGTAAAACAATCCCTTCCGCAAATGATTGTAAAGCACTATTACAAAAAGTGAAAGGGGATACTCCCAAGAAAAAGGAAGATATGGTAAAGGAACTTGAAAAATATTTTAGTCTCCCAATTCCGAAAAATATGAAACCAAAAAGTGTCATGTATCAAGATTTGAGTCTGTATCATGATGGAATTCGTACCATGATTCTGAAACAAAAGGATTTGTGGTCGACGTGTACTTTATTTTGTTTAGAAAACCAACCGGTACTGAAAAATCCAACGATGAAATCGATTCAAATGCTTTTGTACGCATCGTTGCGTGATATCATTTCGACGGCCATTCCGATCAAACTGGTGCATGCTGGAAAAAAGGTCCAAGGAAAAACAAAGGGGGATGAGGGTTACAAGGAGCGGAAAGATGGATCAGAAACACGTGCCTTTGCGTTTTTGAATGGACCCTCCTGTGCACAACCGTTCCCTTGGACCATGCAATTTACGCAGGCCAAGAAAAAGTCCGATTTGGCGGACGCACTATGTATGTGTCTGGATGCATGTGGTGCGTAAAATAACGACTTAAAAAGGTCTTGAGAATCCAAAGAAAGAGAAGTATGTCTGGTGTATCAATTCACGATATGGAAATCTCCGCCACCGAAATTCCTGATTTTGGCAACAGTATTGAAGTGGGCGACATTGGCGACGATTTAGGAATGGATTTAATGGCCAATACACGTTCCTTCAAGCCACGAAATGAAACGATTCAACTTTCGAAACCCAGTAACAGCAATGGATCTTTTAATATTGACAGTCTACCAAACGCACTCGAAGAAATCGATATTCAACCCGCCGATAATTTCCAGAATATTCAAATTGATTTAGGGTCGAGTGGAAATGATGGGGGCGGTATTTCATTTTCCAAGGACACCTTTGGAAGTTCCATGCCATCTTCGTCATCATCCGCCCCAAGTTACAATAATTACCAAACATCGAGTGGTCCCAATATTGGGTTTTCGCCCCAAATGGTGGATCCCAACAGTCAAGCCAACAATGTCAAAAAGTCCGAGTTAATTAATAAACTCAATCGTCTTGAATCCAAGGGATTTCCGGTTGCCAAACGCTATACGATGGACAATTCATTGGAAGAAGTCGAAACCGAATACAATCGTTTGGTGGATGCGAAAAATATGGAATCTTCGATTCGTTTCCAACGAAACATGTTGATGAGTGTTGTTTCGGGTCTCGAATTCTTAAACAATCGTTTTGATCCATTGGATTTGAAGCTGGATGGTTGGTCTGAAAATGTACATGCTAATGTGGAAGACTTTGATGATATTTTTGAAGAGTTATACGACAAGTACAAGGACAAGGCCAAGATGGCCCCTGAAGCCCGTCTTGTGTTTTCGCTCGCCAGTAGTGGTTTTATGGTTCACTTGACCAACAGTATGTTCCGTAACAAGATGCCCAGTGCCGAAGATGTCTTTAAGAAGAACCCTGAATTGGCTCGTCAATTTGCCGCTGCTGCAGCCAGTCAAGTCAGTCCTGGAGTCGGCAACTTTGTGCAAATGGGATTGGGTGGTGGATCGACCCGTGAAATGCCTAGTGGCCCTGCCCCCAACATGACAATGGGAGGTGAAGGCGTCGGTGCCTTCTTAAATAGCCCACGTATGCCAGTCGTGCCTCAACATGTAGCTGCTCAACCCGCTCAAACTGCACGTCGTGAAATGAAGGGACCCAGCGGTGTCGAAGTCGACGATATTTTACGTACCTTTGAAGAGGTCAGTCAACAATCGGCCAATCCTCAAGTCTTCATTCCCCCCATGAATCAAAGTAGTGGTTCTTCGGCCATGGATGCCGTAAGTGAACTCCAAAGTGTCAATTCAGGGGATATGAGTTACATGTCGGAGCGAACCAATGCAACGGGAAGTCGTCGTCCACGCAAGGCTCGTCAAGCACCGGTTGGAAATGTCATTAACTTGAATGTATAAAACTCGAGTTTTTGTAATTTAATGGTCGGCAAGGTTTGATATAAACGACGTTCTACATCTTCATCCGTAATGTTGGAATGTTTATAAAAACGAAATAAAAAACTTTCGATTCCATAATCAAACTTACAAGTGCATACAATGTAGTTGTAAGGGTGTAAAAAAGAGTTTTCGGAAGACACCATCTATTTAGGGCGTTGGTCAACGGGAACCATATAATAGACCCCATCTTTTTTCTGTTTTTTGATGTGAGCATCATATTCATTCATCGTGTACGTTTTTTCAAAGACACAGGTGTCCTGATTGTAGATACATTCAAACAAGGTACCCTGGGTATTGACAATGTGACGACCGTGCTTTTTTCCGTGCTTGTACTGTCCATAATACAAGTATCGCCAGTAATAATTGGGATTCGTTGTTACAAAGGCAAGATCATGAATTTGATAGGTGATGGTGGGGCCATGTGATTTTCCGTGGCAATAGTTTTCCGTCAGAAAGAGCTTGTCGTGAATGTACACGGATCGTTTGCCGTGATATAAATTCTTCTTGTCTTTTGTATAAATGTTTCGCATCGTACCATGTTCATTGTGGGATACTTCTTCGTAGGTAATATTTCCGTTTTCGTGTATAGCGATGACATTTGGAATGATAAGGGGAGGAACCGGTCGATAGGAATCATGAAAACGGGTTTTGCATACATCACATTCGTAATGATGATTGCGAATCATGGTTTTTAAACATTCCACGTGAATTGCAATCGATCCACGACAGTTGCATGGCATCGGATCCTTGGCATATTGTTTTTCTTCACTTTCTTCCGCAAAGCAAATATAGCATTGCGTAGGGTCTTGGTCCTGCATTTTTTCCAGTGTTGTTACATACAATCGAAAAAATACGTGTTCAATTTTTAGTAAACCTAGAATCGTGGATTGGTGAATCCCTCGTTCCGAAGAAAACTCATGTTTTCCCAATAATTGGTAATAATCTTTTTTAACGAAGAATCGTCTTCGCTGGATGCCCCCTGTTCACTGGACGACTGTGCACCGACCGGTGTACCATTTAATGGTTGGGTCCGCATCATCTTCTCGTGGAGTTTACGATAAATGTCTTGTTCTTCAGGAGTTAATGCACTCGGTAAAGCATTGGGGGCCGTGGGTGGTAACGAGACCGCCGATGGTGCAAGTCCTTCTTTGGCCTCGGCAGCACATGTACTTCCTGGTGCTCCCACATTAAAAATACACAAACTACTATTTTCGTTAAACAAGTAGCCAAGACACAAGATAATAATAACGGACATGTAAAAGGCAACGAGTACGTTACGTGTACCCATAAACAAGGCAAAAAAGATTAAAAAGCGTCGCACCCATGGATTCTGAAAGACCGCCTCTTGTCCTTTGGATAATTCCATGGAAATGAAACGACCCCCCATATTTAATAAGAGCACTGTCATCCCAATCAAATACGGATTGCTGTTGATCCCCATCATAATCGCATCAAATGGATTTATGGAACCACCACTCATGGGAGCCCCTGGCGTCGGAAGACTCATTATATCCTAATTGCTATTTCTAAATGACTTTGTCAGCAAATTCATATCCTGGAAATAAAAAAAGAGAATGAGGGCATATACAATTCCAACACGAGGGCACCAGGCTGCTCCAATGGCCAAGAGTATAAGCAACAAGATCCGCCACCAAGGGTAGGGGTAATATAAGACAAACGGTGCGGGATAGGTATTTTCAAATACGGTACCTTCGTAGAGTAACCAAACAATCCCAAGTGCAACCACTACAAGACGAAGCATTTTATCCATACTTTCATCCATCAGGAACCTCTCTACTTACTTTACATTGTTTGGACACTACTGGTGCCTCCATAACCCTTTTGGCTATCATCTTGTACGGCCGAGGTTTGTACAAGTTTTTCTTCAATGAGCAAGGGGGATTCTTCCTTCACTTCTTCAATGTACCAGCGATGTTTGTCGGGTACGATGGCAGTTTCCTGGTTTGTTTGTAAGGACAAGGTGGGAATGCTTGTTTGGAAGGATTCACGATATTGTTTGGGGGATGGTTGGGGTTGATGGACACGAGTAAGTAAGAGGGCAAAGAGCAAGGCGGCAAGAATTCCTTGGACCCATCCAAAATAGACAAACATGGCGGAAAGAAAGGTGATGCCAAGGAATTGAACATACCATTTGGAAAAATAGGTGTCGACCCACGAAGGGTACATGTAGACGTATGCATTGGCAATAATCAAAAAGACAATCATGTAGAAATGGCTTATATTTTTCATTTCTTCCATCATAAAGGATGGTACCATTGACTTGATTGTCATATTCCTAAAAGACATTACCAAAGTTTTTTGGACTCTTCAATGCATCCGCCTTCAATGTACAGGATTGCAAGAAGCGTTGATTAAAGTCGGACAATTGTTGAATGCAGGTGGCATTTTTTTGGTTGATGCACTGGGTCCAGAGTCGAAAGGCATTGTTGGCGTCGGTCACGGTTTGAGGGGACAAGGGCTTTGTTTTTCCTGGGGGGAGAACTCGACTCCATTGAAGATTGTATTTGCAGGGACTTTGAAAATAGGATTCCCCCATTGTTTTAAAAATTCCATGGGAGTTATTGGGATACTTGTACATGAATCCAATGACGCTATTGTATGCACCTTGTACCGCCGCTGTTTCACGAATTCTTGCATTTCGTTGAATCAATTCTTGTAAGGAAATGAAGGGTTCAATGGCATTCTTTTGTTGGACATAGATTATAATAAGAATACCTATTATTGCAACAAGAAGTGGCATCAAATATATATGAAATTGTGACCGCATAACACTCTCCTATTCATGAAAAGGGTTGTTATTTCCGGTGATTCTAATTAGGAGGTTTGACATATGGAGTATTGTAGTTTACAAGATGCATATAGCAGTCTTGAAACTCCGTCGTACGCCAATTGCCGTGACGGTGTGGCCAACACGGAGTCTCGGAAACAAGAGCGAAAAAAGGCACGGAAATGTCGGGGTCCACAACAAGTGTACAAGGAATCCACCTTGAGTATGAGTGGGGTGATGGATAGTGTAGATCCCGACCGCCCCCAAGTGAAGAAGATGGAACCGGTGGGGGCCTATAATCCGAGTCTTGGTCTCAAAGTCCATGCTCCCGTCGATCAAGATTTTGATAGTTATGAACCCTTTGTGGGATGTGGTGTCAAGGAGAACTTGCCCGAAATCAAAAAACAAGTGGTGGGACCGGCTGCATTGGATGGGGAAAGTGCAAAGGGATATTTTGGGGCTTCTATAAGCGAACCCATCGGTGCCCAAAAGAAATTACAGAAGGATGAGGATACATTTGCACCCTTTGTGAATTATATTGGGGAAGACAGTACGTATACCTTACAACCGGATTTTGCCAAGTCGTTTGGACAAAAGGGAGTGAGTAAGGCACAGGGGGTATCGAGTGATGATGGAATGTTTGCATCGGTGCACGGAATGGGGGCAAATGATTTGGTTCCGTTTCCCACGAGTGACTTTCAATGGAAGAACAAGTATGCGAATTCGTCGTATTATTCCTTGTTGCGTGGAGGACCGGAAAAAACTCCAGAACCGGAGGAAACGCCCATGGATGGAACGTCGAAGAAAATGTTGTTGGAAAAGATTGACCAGATATTTTCACGTTTAGATTCGATGGAATCATCCAAAAATGAAAATGTTCAAACGGAGATTTTATTATTTACCATGACTGGGTTGGGAATTATCTTTTTAATGGACGTTGCATGTCGTGCAGCGTGCGGATTTCGTCGGTAAACAGGGGATTTACAATTAAGTTCTATGTTTACGTTTTTGGGTTTTGGTGTGGCGTTTGGCGGCACGTTTTTTGCTGCGGGTCGATGCTTGTTTGGCGTTGTGTTTTTTCGTGTGTTTGATGACATGGCGTTTGCGGGTACCACCACGTGTAAAGAATCGTTTGATTCCAGTGGGTTTGGGTTTTGTAAAGTCGGTAATTTCTGTCTGGGTATTGAGTGCTGGAATTATTTGTCTTAATCGGTCATAGATTATTTTGTTATAAAATACATCACTCTTATTCAATATATATGTTGATGGAAATTTTGAAACACTCCCATTTATATCATTATCATTGATTTCTTTCAAGAACGCTTTAAATGCATCTTTTACGTTTGTATCCTTCGATGTGTTATATATATTATATGCAACGCTAAATACTATATTTTTGTCGATTTTTGTAATATCATATTTTTTGAAAGGCTTATCCTTTTTCATTGTTTCGAGATTGTCCATTACAAGATTGTATGCATCAATATGGTCATTCATTTCAGCATATTTTCCAGGGGTTGGGGTTGTTACACCCTGACCAGGGGCTGTACCAAAAATGTCTTCGTAAAATGTGTCAAGATTATTTGAATCAAATATATTTTTTAGTTTGGTAATAAAATCATCATAATGGTTTGGTACAGCAGGTACAGCAGGTACAGCTATAAACATTTCTCCTACATCTTGAATTGTTTTGGCCGCATCATTCGACTTTATTTTATTTGCAACTTCATTCACAAACCAAAAGACTTTATAATATTTTTCGGCCGTTTCAATATTCATATTTTTTACTGTAAAAATGTCATTTATATAGCTCATTAGTGTTGGATTAAATATACCAATGTATTCGCTGGCGGTCATTTTTTGAACTTTCGACAACGTTGCATAGTCTGGATTCTTTTCTTTTAATTTCTTTTGAATGTTATTCCCAAATTCTTTGATTTTACGTGTTAATTCTTCTTTAGTGGAAGGAATATATCCAATTGTAAACAGCTTATACGGTAAAATTTGGGTGGGTAGGAAACTCTTTATTGAAGTAATTAATACTTTTATGTCTGATAATAGTTGATTGTATTTAATATTAAATTCACCAATATCATTGTGCATGTTTTCATAATCTGTATTGTTGTCAATATTTCTATTTTTAATAGTAATTAAGTTATTATTTAATGTTTCCATTTTAGGAAGAATCTCATCAACCAATTTTTTGAAATCTTCTAGTTTTTCCTTTGATGGTACGGATGGTGGAACTGATATTGGTGTCACTGCCCCACCGAGTACTACATGATCGATTTCAGTTTGGAGTTTCGTTTTTAATTCGTTTAATGTCTTGGTAAGTTCTTCTAATTTTCTTTGATTTTCATCCTTTTCGTGTTCAAATAATACGAATGTATAGACATGTGTTGCAAACTTTTTTATATCTTCAGTTTTTGATGGTTCAATAGCACCAAGTTTTGTGATTAAAGAACCATATTTCTGCGGCAATATACCATCTTTGATAAATTTATCAATTTCATTTCCAATGGCATCTTTTGTTACATTCTTTTTTGTAAGGTCTGATAATTTTATATCAATCTCGTTCTTCAATTTAGTCGATTCTTTTTTAATTAGTGTTCCTAATCTTTCAGATGCGTCACGTAAGACGTC